>Ga0116105_1000104_pt1 | contig 28372 bp, 28 predicted proteins | sample June2015DPH_6_20_FD_89716 | JGI IMG/M metagenome (GOLD analysis project Ga0116105, IMG submission 89716) | Peatland microbial communities from SPRUCE experiment site at the Marcell Experimental Forest, Minnesota, USA - June2015DPH_6_10 | ecosystem: Environmental > Terrestrial > Soil > Wetlands >... | reverse complement strand
CTGGAAGCGTTTCAGATGATTCCGGTGGAACTGGGCGAGCTGACGGGCACCTTGCTGGTGGCCTTCAGCGAGGCGGTGGACTACGGCGCGCTGTATGCCATCGAGCAGATGCTGGGAGTTCGCACGGAGGCGTGCTTTATGGGGGCGAGCATTCTGCAAAACGCTTTGGCGGCTCTGGCCAGGCGGCAGAGAACGGGCGGCGCGGTGTTGCACGAGGTGGAAGATGGGGCCGAGTGCGCGCGCCTGGTGGGCAGCTGCGCGGCAGAAATTCTGGCGGAGCAAGTTCGCTGGGTGCGCTGCGGGGGTCACCTTTGGGTTCGTTTGGAGCGGCAGGCTGGTGAAGCGGTGAATCTGGTGCTCGAAACTTCGGCTGGCGGGACGAGGGGTGCTGGAGCTTCCCGGCATGATTTGGCGTCGACGGCGTAAGAAGTTGTTGGGTTTTATTTGTCGGGGCAAAAGCCGCATTTGATTTTCCTTGCGCGAAAGAAACGCATCGGCGTCATCGCCTTCCCTGGAAGTCTGCGTCGCGGCTTTTCTTTCGCCTCTCTTTCTTCCAGCTCTCTGTGTCTGCGAGCTAGCTCGCGCCGTCCCTCCGCCACTTGAGTCACAGCATCTTTCGCAGGGCCAATGAAACACACTCAAAGGGACGGACATGTTTTGCCGGAGGGAACGATTGACCCGGCAAAAGTTTCTCCGGCTACGGTGAAGATTAAGAATTTTGCCGGCGATTTCGGTTCGCCTCCTGTTTTTTTCCAGTCCCGGCATGAGATGAAAGCAATCGATCGCACACACACAATGGGCCGCTGCGTGCTCTTACCTCCTTGGGGCAATCACACACATGGACAGCGGGTACTACGCGGCTTGCGCAGGGTTGGCGGCGCAGACGCAAGCTTTGGAGTTGCTGGCGCACAATCTGGCGAACTTATCGACGGCCGGTTATCGCGGCGAGCAGACCACGTTTCGATCGCTTTTGACCGGGCGGGGAATGGTGAATGGGAATGCGATCAACGTGGCGGTGAACGATTACGGGGTGTTGAGCGGGAGCCGTCTGGATCTTACGGCGGGGAGCCTGGTGCCGACGGGGAATCCGCTGGATGCGGCGGTGGCGGGGAAAGGATTTTTTACGGTGCAGTCGGGGGACGAGACCTGGTACACGCGCAACGGCGGTTTTCATGTGACTTCGACGGGGCTGCTGGTGACCAGCCAGGGCAACAGCGTGATCGGCCAGACGGGGCCGATCACGGTACCGAATGGAAATGTGGTCATCAGTTCCGACGGCACGATTTCGGTGGATGGAAATGTGGTGGACAAGCTGCGGCTGGCGGAGTTCGCGCCAGGGACGAATCTGACTCCGCTGGGGAATGCGACTTACAGCGCGCCGGAGGGGTCGGCGCTGGTGGCGGCGGATTCGACGGTGGAGCAGGGGATGCTGGAGGGATCGAATGTGAATCCGACGGAAGCGGTGGTGCAATTGATTACGGTGCAGCGCAATGCGGAGATGCTGGGGCGGGTGGTGGGCGCGCTGGATGGGCAGTTGAACGCGACTGCGGTGCAGGACTTGCCGAAGGTGTGAGCAGCGCCTAAAGGCGAAATCCAATCGGATGGTTTTCGGCACGCATGAATGCGTGCCCTGATACGAATCGTTTCTGGACGCGAATCGTCGCACTCTACGAATCGTTGCCGGACGTTAATGGTTGTCGGACGCAAATCGTTGCCGGACGCGAGTTCGCACTACTTTCATTCACTGGGATTGGGGAGAAGATTCATGATTCGAGCTTTGTATACGGCGGCGAGCGGGATGACGGCGCAGGCGCTAAATCTCGACAACATCGCGAACAATCTGGCGAACTCGAGCACGGCCGGCTTTCGCAGCCGGAGATTGCAGTTCGAGGATTTGATCTATCAGAACATCGTCATGCCGGGGGCGGCGGCGACGCAGCAGACCACGCTGGTGGCGGGATTACAGGTGGGGTTGGGCACGCGCTCGGCGGCGTCGGAGGTGATCCAGACGACGGGCGACTTCAGCCAGACGGGCAATCCGCTCGATCTCGCAATTCAGGGGCAGGGATTTTTTCAGGTGCTGTTGCCGAACGGGCAGACGGCGTATACGCGCTCCGGGAGTTTTCAGACCGACCAGAACGGCAACCTGGTGGATCAGAACGGCGATGCGGTGCAACCGGCGATCACGATTCCGACGGGCGCGACTTCGATCACGGTGGGTTCGGATGGAACGGTAAGCGTGACGTTGGCGGGGCAGACGGCGGCGCAGCAGGTGGGGCAGCTGCAACTGGCGCTGTTCAACAACCCCGGCGGACTGAACAGCACGGGCAGCAACCTGCTGCTGCAGACCACGGCTTCGGGCGATCCGGTGGTGGGCGCGCCAGGGGGAAGCGAGGGATTGGGGTCGATTATCCAAGGGATGCTCGAGCAATCGAATGTGAGCGTGGTGGACGAGTTCGTAAACATGATTGTGGCGCAGCGCTCGTATGAGGCGAGTTCGCGGGTGGTGAACGCGGCCGATCAGATGATGCAGACGATCAACAATCTGGGAAGGTAACCGGGCGGGCGCGCCGGTGAAACGCGGGGGCTCGGGATGACGAACTGGGGAAAGGACTCCATGAAAAAGGCGGCGATCTTTTTCTCTATGTTTCTCCCCACGTCAATTTTTTTCGCGACGCCGTACTGGGCGCGGGCGTCTTGCGGGGCGCAGCATTTGCGGGAGACCGTGGAAGTCGGTCCGGGACCGCTGAGTTTGGCGGATTTGCTGCCGCCGGGCGGGTGTGCGCGCCTGTATCAGGTGGCGGCGCGGGTGAGTCTGGGGGCGGCGCCGCGCGCGGGGAGCGAGCGCGTGCTGGATGGGCGGGAGCTTCGCCGGGAGTTTGAGCAACTCGAGGATCGCGCGGGAAATGCGGGAGAAGCGAGGGACGAACTGGGGGAGTTTCCCGAGCGCATTGTAGTGCGGCTGGCGGAAAAGATGAAGTCGTGCGCGGAGGTGGCGGAATTTCTCGCCGGCGCGGGTTCGGCAGATGGCCTCTCTGGCGATAGCGGACGGCTGCAGGATCTGAATTGCAGTTCCGCCCGCAAGCTTCCGGAGAGTGCGGCGCTTGATTTAATGAAGACGGGCTGGAATCCGTCGTTGCGGCGCTGGGAGTTCGCCGTCCGCTGTGTGCCCTCCGAACCCTGCGTGCCGTTTCTGGTTTGGGCGCGGGCGGTGAATAGGGGGAGCGCGACAAACGCGCCGGGGGCCGCGGCGGAGGAAGAGGCTGCGGTGAAGCGCGGGCAGACGGCGACGCTGACCTGGGATGAGGCGGGGATCCGCGTGGTGCTGCCGGTGATCTGTCTCGAGGCGGGGAGAATTGGGCAGTCGGTGCTGGTGCGACTGGAGAACGGGACGCGGACGCTGCGGGCGGAAGTGGTGGGAACAAGGGCAGTGCGGGCGAGCTTATGAGGATAAATCTGGGAAGGCAACGCGTGAAACCACCAAGGGCACGAAGGCACACAAAGGGGCGTCTGGTTTCTGACGGACCGGCAGGATTCCTTCGGAGTCGCTTTGCTCGCGCAGCAGTGTGGCTCTGGATGGTTAGTTTGATCGTGCCCGGCGCATGGGCGGAGCCAAAGGACAAGAAGAAAGGTCCGAAGAAGGATACTTTGGCGGAATACATTCAGCGCGTGGGCGGAGCGGCAGCGCCGAACGTTCCCTCCAGCCTGGGGAGCTTGTGGGTGGATAACGGGCGGCTGGCGAATCTGGTGGCGGACTACAAGGCTTCGCGGGTGGGCGATCTGGTGACCATCAACATTGCGCAGAACCTGTCGTCGACCAACACCGGGAATGTGGCGACTGCGCGAACCTTTTCGGCCAGCTCGGGAATCAGCGCGCTGGGCGGGCACATCTCGACGACCGGGGTAGCGAACCTGTTCTCGCCGAACTCGGCGCAAACCCTGACTGGCAAGTCGCAGGCGACTTCGACCACCGCCCTGGCCACGACTCTGACCGGACGGGTGGCCGCGATTCTTCCCACCGGGACACTGGTGGTCGAGGCCGAGCGGCAACTCGTGATGAACGAGCAGCACGAAACCGTGATTGTGCGCGGCCTGGTGCGGCCGGGCGACCTGGACGCGACCAATACCGTGGTATCGAACAGCGTGGGCAATCTGGAGGTCGAGGTAAAGGGCAAGGGCGTGGTGAGCGATGGGACGCGGCAGCCGAACATTTTGATTCGCTCGATTTTGCGGGTGGTGGGATTTTAGGGCCAGGGCATTGATCCAATGATCAGCGACCGAAAATTTGGCGCGGGCGCGTTGGCGGCTCTCCTGTTTTTGCCGGGCGGCGCGAGCGCGCAGAGTGTGCCGATTTTTCCCGCCATGCAGAAGGCGCCGAGCGCACGGAGCGCGGAGACCGCGGAAATTGCGAAGGCCGTCGCGCCTGCCGCCAGCATCCCGCCCGCCGATCAGCATAAGGTGCTGATCCGCGACGTGGCCAGCGTGGAGGGAATTCGCGACAACTCTCTGATCGGCTATGGACTGGTGGTTGGCCTGAAGGGAACGGGCGACAAGCAGCAGACTTATTTCACGATTCAAACCCTGGCCAGCATCCTGCAGCGTATGGGAGTGGAAATTCCGGCCAGCGTGCTGCAGACGACGGTGCAGGTAAAAAACGTAGCGGCAGTGTTTGTGACCGCGAACCTGCCGCCGTTTTCGCGGCCGGGCACGCCGCTGGATGTGATTGTATCGTCGGCCGGCGATGCGCGCAGCCTGGAAGGCGGGCTGCTGCTGCTGACTCCGCTGTATGCCGCCGATGGGCAGGTGTATGCGGCGGCACAGGGGCCGCTGGTGGTAGGCGGCTACGCGGCGGGAGCGGGGGGCAATGCCAAGTCGGTGAATCATCCCACGGTGGGGCGGATTCCGAATGGCGGGCTGGTCGAGCGCGACAGCTCGCTCGATCTCACGAAGCTGCACAAGCTGGCGCTGCTGTTGAATGAGGCGAGCTTCACGACAGTCGAGGAAGTGGCGACCGTGATCAACCGGGAATTCGCCAGTGCCGCGGCGGCAGTGGTGGACAGCCGGCGGGTGGAGATTCAGCTTCCGGCGGCGGGGTCGAGCGATATTCCGGCGCTGTTGGCGCGCATCGAGAATTTCGAAATCCGGGTGCGGCGCAAGGCCAAGGTAGTGGTGAACGAGCGCACCGGGACGGTGGTGATGGGCCAGGATGTGCGGCTGGGCGCAGTTTCGATTTTGCACGGGACGTTCTCGATTGAGGTGACGACGGTCTACGCGGCGTCGCAGCCGAACCCGCTGGCGAATGGGCAGACGGAAGTGCTGCCCGAAACCAAGGTAAGAGCCTCGGAAACCCCGGCGCGGAATGTGCAGCTGGGCGAAGGCGCGAGCGTGGAAGAGTTGGTGACGCGGCTGCAGGCGATTGGGGCGACGGCGCGGGATGTGGTTTCGATTCTGCAGGCGATCAAGGCGGCGGGCGCGCTGGAGGCGGATTTGGAGGTGATCTGATGGCGACGATTGCGGGGATGGCGTCTGCGGCGGCTTCCGCTTCGGCTTTGCTGCCGAGTCCGACCGCGGCATTGGGCAAGGGCGCGAAGGCGGCGCGCGAGTTTGAGGCGCAGCTGATCGGGAGCGTGCTCGAGTCTTTGGAAAAGACATTTGCCAGCGTCCCGGGAGGGGACGGGATGGCGGGCGAGGACAATTACAACTACATGGGGACGCAGGCGCTGGCGCAAGCGATAGCGGCGGGGGGCGGTTTCGGGATCGCGAAGATGATTTCGGAGCATCTGGAGACACGAAAGTGAGGGTGAGAGGGGATTACGCCTGAGAAGAGATTGCCGCGGGGCAGCTAAAGTTTTGATAAATCCTGCCGATAGAACAAGATGAATCCGGGGCAACGGGGAGCGAGGAGAGCTGGCCGGAGGGAATTAAAGTTTCCTAACCATTTGCCGATAGTTGAATTGCAAGGGGATGGAGACGGAGGGAACCGGTTATGAGAATCGATTCGAATCACGGAGCGCAACCGCTCGCGGAAAACCAGGCGGCCAGTCAGGCGGCGAATGGGGCGGCGTCGGCCAAGGCACAGAGTACGGCAGCTGCGGCGGCGGGTTCGAGCGCGCTGGGGGAAGATCAGGCGCAGCTTTCCGGGGCGCATGTTCAGATTCAGGCGCTGGTGGGGCAGGCGCTGCAACTTCCCGAGGTCCGGCAGGAGCGAGTGCAAGCCCTGCGCCAGGCGGTGGTGGCGGGAAAATACCAGCCCAGCGCAAATGATGTGGCGGGGGCGCTGCTGGCGAACAACATTGCGGTGAAGCTGGCGGCGTGAGAGAGCTGAGTGGCCATGGAGGAGCTGAAGAGTGGCGGAGTCCGGCATAGGGGGCGGGCTGGGAGTCGGCCAGACGGCGCCGGTGGCGGAGGTGGAAGCGGGGCAAAACCGGTTGTCGCCGCGGATGGGCGAGCGCGACGGGCGTGAGCCTGAGGACGAGCGCGAGGAAGTCTCTGCGCAAGGTGAAGCCGTGGAGGATACAGCTCAACCGGAGGCAGCCGGGGAGATCACGGAAGAAAGCGAACGGCCGCAGCATCGGATTGACAGTCTGGCGTGAAGAGCAGTGAGCGATGAGCAATAAGCAATAAGCAGTGGGCTGCGAGCGACGATCTCCTGATCCTTTGGTCCTCTGATTGTCTGATCGATGACTTCTGACGAACCTATCGCCGGGTGCGCTGACTTGCAGGGCGGGTTCGGACCAAGCGAAACCTCGGCGCAGAAGCGTCTGGCGTTGATGGAGCAACTGCAGGCGAGCCTGGGCCGCAGCCATCGCGCTCTGGTCGCGCTTGATCTTGGGGGCATCGAGCAAGGGACTCGGGAACAGCTGGCTTTGGGCCGGACCCTGGCGGTCGAGTTCGAACTGGCGAAAACGGAATTAGAGAAATCGCAACCGGCGAAAACGGCGACGGCATGGTGGGCTGCGGGCGGGCCGGATCTTTTAGGCTCGGATCTTTCGCGGGACCTCTTCCGGGAACTGAGGCGCTGCGAGTGGCAGGTTCTGCAGGCGGCGCGGCTGCAGGCGGCGCTGCTCCGGCGGGCGCAGCGCAAGCTGGTCATCATGGCCAATATGTTGGCCGGTGCGGAGAGAAATTATGCTTCGGGGCTGGCTTCGGATCCCCCGCCAGACCCGCCGCGAAACCGGGGATGGATCGCGGGCTGAAAGATTGAAGTATTGAAAGACCGAAAGACTGAAAGGCCGAAAGGCCGAAGGACCGAAGGTAAAGATGGGGAGTCTGAATGCCAGTCTGGCGACGGCGCTGAGCGGGCTGATCGCCGATCAGGGAGCGCTCGCGGCGACCACGAATAACGTGGCCAACGTGAATACGCCGGGCTATTCGCGCGAGGTGCCGGTGCTGGTGGCGAGCGATCCGATCGTGGTCGAACCGCTGACCTTCGGCACGGGGGTGACGCTGCAGAATATCGAAAGCATCACCGATCCGGTTCTGGAGTCGCAGATTCAGCAGCAGACGCAGGCGCAGAGCCAGTACAGCGCGCTGTCGTCGGCGTTGCAGGAGGCGCAGGTAAACTTCAGCACCACGACCGGGGACATTGGCACTTCGATTTCGAATTTCTTCGCGAGCATCAACCAGCTTTCGACCAATCCTTCCGACCTGTCGTTGCGCCAGGATGTGCTCACCGCAGCGGGAAACCTGGCTACTTCGTTCAACAACACCGCCAACAATCTCTCGCAGCAACAAGGTAATCTGGATCTCGGCGTGGTGCAGCAGGTGTCGCAGATCAACCAGCTTTCGCAGCAGATTGCGCAGCTGAATGGGCAGATCGTGAATCTGCAAAATCTCGATCAGAATGCCGGCACCTTCGTCGACCAGCGGCAGCAGGCCATCGACCAGCTCTCATCCTTGGTGGATGTGTCGGTGATTCCGGCCGACAATTCGCTGACGCTGACCACGGCCAACGGCGCGCCGCTGGTGACTGGGCTGCAGAGCTTCCAGCTCACTACGCAGACGAACTCCGCCGGGCTGCACGAGATTTATTCCGAAGGCAACAACATCACGAGCGAGATTACTTCGGGGCAGCTGGGCGGAACATTGCAGGCGCGCGACCAGGAAATTCCGGCGCTGGAGAATCAGCTCGACACTTTGGCCGCCGGGATTGCGAACTCGGTGAATGCGGTGCAGACACAAGGCTACGACCTGAACGGAAATCTGGCGACGAGCGAGAATCTTTTCACTCCGCCGCCGGCCAATACGACGGGCGCGGCCGCGAGTCTTTCGGTCGCCATGACCAATCCCGCGGAGATTGCCGCCAGCTCCGACGGCACCCCCGGCAGCAACGGGAATGCGGAGGCGATGTATGCCTTGAGCACCGGCTCGTCGATCGACGGGCAGAGCCCGACGGATTATTACTCGGGAATCGTCTTCAACGTGGGCAACGAAGCGTCGAACGCATCGGCGGAACAGACCGCATCGGCGGCGGTGCTGCAGCAGTTGAACGACCAGCTGGGCTCGGTTTCGGGCGTCTCGCTGAACGAAGAGGCAGCCAACATGGTGCAGTATCAGGATGCCTATCAGGCGTCGGCGCAGGTGATTACTACGATTAACGACATGATGTACGCGGCGATTCAGATGCCGACATTAACGGGATGACGTTAACCGGATAATGCAGCCATGCGAGTGAATCCCAATCCGTATCCCGACCTGCTAGCGTCGCTGAACCAGACGCAGCAGGAGATCAACACCGACGAGGAGCAGATCGCGACGGGGCTCAGCGTCAACTCGCCCTCCGACGACCCGACTGCGGCGGCGGTGCTGGTGCAGAATGCCGGGCAGACTTTGCAGGTGGACCAGTACCAGCGCAGCATTGGCAGCGTACAGGGCGAGATGCAGGATGCGAATTCGGCGCTCACCTCGGTGACTACTGCGCTCCAGCAGGCCATTACTCTGGGAACCGAGGGCGCGAACGGCACGGAAAATGCGGCCGATCTGCAGGCGATCACGGTGCAGGTGCAGGGCATCCAATCGCAGCTGCTCAGCCTGGCGAACCTTAGCTATCAGGGCAACTACGTCTTTGCGGGGACCGCGACCGGGACCACCCCGTATGTGCTTGATCCGACGTCGAACTCGGTGACTTACCAGGGAAACACCGGGACCAACAAAGTGACTCTGGGCAACGACTTCACTCTGCAAACGAATCTGCCGGGCTCGCAGGTGTTCTCCTCGGGGGGAACGGACATGTTCAAGGCGGTACAGGATCTGATCACGGGACTGCAGAGCGGCGATTCGACGAGCATTGGAACGGCGGTGAACGAATTGAGCAGCGTTTCACAAGCGGTTGACAGCCAGAGCGTGTTTTACGGCAACGCTCTGAATGAGCTCAACACGCAGCAAACTTATCTGAGCAGCGAATCGACGCAGTTGGCGCAGCAGCAGAATACCGAGGGCGGGGCGGACCTGCCGGCGGCAATCACAAACCTGACTACGGCGCAGACCTCGCTGCAGGCGACGCTGGAAGCAATCGCCGATACCGCGCATACAGATCTGTTTCAATATCTGCATTAGAAAAAGCGCGCTGCGAAGGGCTTACCGCAGCCGCACGATTGAAATCGTGCCCTTCCCGATCGTGCCGTTCCCGATCATTTTCTTCCCAAACTCATTCACGGCAGGATTTTTCTGCGGCCTCTTGGCCTTGCAGTCCAGTGTTTTGCGCGCGGGTGGGCTAGAGGGTTTGGCGGGAGGCGTGGGCCCAGGCGGCGGCGGCGCGGACGCGGCTTTGTTGGGTCTCGAGGCGGGCGCGCTCGGCAAGAAGCTGGCTGTGGATGGAAGGAAGCAGGGCGCGCAGGCGTTCGACGTGGTTGCGATAGGCTTCCAGTTCTTCGTCCCAGGCGGGGTCGGCGCCTTTGGCGGGGACAGGTTTGGCGCGCAATTCGGAGCCGACGCGGAGAAGTTCGCTGAGCAGGGCGCCCATGAGGTCGGGGGTGACGAGCATCTGCTGGCTCACCATGCTTTGCAGCCAGGAACCCAGGCGGCGATTGGTGTCGCGAAGATTAGCCGAGCGCGATGGAGACTGGATGGTCATCATGGTTATGCGGTCCAATCGCCAAGAGACGCCTCGGGCGGGGATATGGGTGGGGGCAGTTGCTGGGGATCCGGAGCCGGCGGTGGGACTCCGCTGCTGACGCGTTCCACTTCCAGCCAGGCCTCGTGGACCAGGACGAGCTGCGCGATCTGCTGCGTGAGGATGGCGGCGGATTGCTTGAATTGGGCGTCGACGAGGCCGGCGCGGACGACGTTGTAAAAGCGGTCCAGGTTTTTCGCAACATCGCCGCCACGCTCCATATCGAGCGTGCCCTGGAGCTGGCCGATCACCACGAGTGCATGATTGATGGCACGGGTGCGCGCCTCGGCGTCGCGCTTCTCGAGGGCAATGACGGCGCGGCGCAGGTCTTCGATGGCCTGTTGGTAGAGGCAGATGACGAGTCGTACGGGGCTCGCGCCCCGTACGGCTGCTTCGCGGTATGAGATGTTTGCGTCCATTGTTTTAGAGGCCTGAGGTGAGAGTGGGACCGCCGGCTACAAGCGCGCCGCTGCTGGAGGTGCTCGAGCCGAGCGTGCCCAGGGTTTCGGTGATCTCCTGAAGTAAGAGCGGATAAGCCTGCAGGGAAGCATTGACGGAGTCGTACTGCTGCGTCAGTTGCGTTTGTTCGCCGCTTAACTGGGTTTGGAAGTTGCTGATATTGGTGGTAAGCGTTTGTTGCGTAGCCTCATTCTGCGTGACATCGACGTTGAGAGGACCTATTGTGGGGTCGGTGAGGTTGGTGAGATCGGTGTTGAAACTGTTGGCGAAACCGGTGCCAGAACCATTCTGAAAGAAATTCAGAACCGCCGACGGATTGGCGGCCACGATCTGGGCGAGGGTTTGGCCAGCGGCGTTCGTGCCGACGGTCAGCGTGCCGTCATTGTTCATGTTGATGCCGAGCGAAGCCAGATTGATCAGGCCGCTGTTGACGGTGGTTGAACCAGTGGCGCCGGGGAGGGCATAGGAGGCATCGTTCAGAATGCTGGACTGCAGGGAGCGCAGGGAGGTGTCGGACTCCAGCGGGGGCGCCGGAACGCCGCCGGTTGGATCGACCTGGTATTGGGCATTGATGTCGCTGACCACCGTGTTGTAGGCGGTGACGAAGTTGTTGATGTCAGATGTGATTTGATTTACATTCGGCCCCACGGACACCTCGACGGGGCTGGAGGATGTGCTTGAGAGAGTGAGCGTTACGCCGGGAATCGAGGGCGTGCTTAATGTGTTGCTGAGACTGGCATAAGGCACGCCGTTCACGGTGATGGTCGCGTTTGTTCCTCCGGAAGACGTAAAGGCCAGGCTGGTGCTGGTATTTGACGTAATGGCCAAAGCTCCCGTGCTGCCTGTGTTTTGGCTTTGGACATCAAGCCAGGAACCGGTCGCATCGGTGATTACATTGGCGGTAACGCCCCAGTTATTGGCGGTGCTCTGGGTGTTGATATAGCTCGCGAGGGAGGTCAGCGTGTCGTTGGATCCCTGCGTGATCTGGATGTCCTGGGTCGTGGCCGTAGCCCCGGCTCCAATCTGGAGTTTGATATCGCCGCTGGTTGCTCCATTGGTCAGGAAAGATGTGTTTGCGCCGCCCGCCACTGGGGCGCTGAAAACTGCGCCTGCTGACGCCAGGCCGTTCACCTGCACCTCATAGTTGCCGGCGGGAACGGTACTATTCGTGCCTGGTGTGCTGACATTCAGGACGGCTGTATTGGAAGAGGTGGCGGCCACCGCCGTCAACGCTCCCGACGGATCGGCCAGCGCGGCCACTGCCGTCTGCAGGTTGGTAAGATCGTTTTCGATTCCTTCCAGCACCCCATCCTGGGTTGCCAAAGTGGTGCCCTCGTTTTGCCAAACGCTGAGCTCTCCACTTTGCGAGGTGATGATTTGTTGCACCACAGAGCTGACGTTGATGCCTTGCCCGGAAAGAATGGTCGAGGGACTCAAGCTAATGCCCATTGGTTTTTCCTCCTTCAGCGCCGGCTGCTTTGGGTGCGGCTTCCTGGGCTAGCTCCTGCGAGATTTCTTGTGCGAGTTCGAGCCATTGTTGCGGCGGCACTTGTAAAACCAAGGTGCCGTTCTGATCCAGGAATCTATAAACCGCGATTTCACCCGGAGGTTCCATTTGCACTTCGACTTCATCCTGCGCCGAATCGGCGCGGGAAGCGCTGTTCTGTGAGCCGACGTTTTCCCCTGGCGGGTCGCTTCCCGGAATTGACTGAGTCGTGGGTCGCTGCACGCGCACTTGTCCCAGTTCGACTTGAGCTTCAGTCGAAGCGGGAAAAATGAGTGTGGGATTCACGCTCATCGGAAATTACCTCAGGAAAACCGGAATGAGATGGAACTGATCCATCTCATTCCGGGTACCGCTTCGGGCGCTTACTGCAGCAGCTTTAATACGAGTTGCTGTTGCTGGTTGGCCTGGGCCAGAGCGGAGATGCCGGTCTGCTCCAGGATGGAGTACTTGGTGAGGTTGGCCACGGCGGTCGGAATGTCGGCAGCCGTGATGGTGTTTTCAGCCGAAGTCAGGTTCTGCACCTGGCTGTTGATAACGTTGCTGGCGGCGGTGAGCCGGTTGACACTGGCACCCAGTGTGCCGCGTGTGCTGGCGACGTTGGCGATGGCCTGATTGAGCAGGGTCAGCGCGGATTGAGCGTCAGCTTGCGTGCTCAGGTCTGTGGTTGCCAGGTCGACGGCCGCGCTGCCGCTGCCGTTGGTAATTCCACCGGTCGACAGGGCGCCGATGGTTACCCCAATCTGGCTCGATCCGATAGTGGTCGAGTCACTGAGGAAAATGTTCTCTGAGGCGCTGCTCACCAATGGACTGGTGAGGGTTCCCAGTGCCGTTCCTGTAGTTGTGGAATTGACGGCCAGATTGTTGTTGTTGTTGGGGTCGACGACCACGAAGTCGTGGTTGGCGTTGATGTAGGCGCTGAGTCCGGCTGGATCGGTAGTCGGGTTGTTGATAGCGCTGATCAGGTCTCCAACTGTGTTGGTGCCGCCGGCATTGGCGGTGAAAGTGAAGGTCTTTCCGCCCGCCGTGAAGCTGTAAACGGAGTTCGCCGCCAGGGTTGTGGCGGTGCCGTTCGTGGCCAATGATGCATTGCCGACCAGTTCATTCAGGTCCGCGGTTTGCGTTCCTGTGGTGGTGGTTGGTGCGAAGCTGGTGGGAGCACCCGAAACCGGAGCGCCCAATACGGTGTCGTCAGTGGTGACGGCAAGGTCGGCGCGGTTTTGTGGATCGGTGATCTGGAGTTGTCCACCGACCAGTGCCGCATGTGCACCAACGGTTGTATCGCTGTTGATGGCATTGATCAGGGATTGCACCGTTGATTGCGTGGAATCGGCAACTGCGGTGGTACCTGTAATGACGCCTGCCTCACCGGTTACCGCAAGGTTGTTGTTAGCAGCCGTGTCTGTAACCTGCAATTGTCCGCCGACCAGCGTGGCTTGTAAGCCAGCGGCGGCCGCGGTTCCGCTGCCCGAAACCAGGACGCCAGTGGTGGCGATGGTGCCGCCGCCAGCTTGGCTCGTGCCGGAGGAAATTGCAGTGAGCAATGTCCCAAGGGTTACTGCGCCCGTGCCTACAGTGTAGGTGGTGGTGACGCCGCCTCGGGCTATCGACAGGACTCCGCTTGCAATCAAGGCTGTGCTCGCGGTATTTGGTCCGCCGCCGGTGGTTAATTGCACGTTGGGATTCGCTGCGCCGGTGGCCGTCGGGAAGGAGAATGTAACTCCCCCGGCGGTGACCGAGGTGCTGTCGCCGGCCGTCAGTGCGTTATCCAGAAATATCGGGGCGGTGGTGCCGTTGTTGATGCTTGCCGCCTGGTTGAGATTTGTCTGGGTTGCGCCCTGGAATACCGCCTGGCTGTTATAGGTGGTCGCAGTGCCGATGCGGTTAATTTCTGCCAGGATTGAGGAATACTGCGCCTGAATGGCGGTGCGTTGCGTGTTCGAAACCGTGCCCGTTGCCGATTCCGTCGCCAGGGTAACCGCCGTATCGAGCAGCGTGGTTACCTGGGCAAGCGCGCCATCGGCCAGTTGCAGTTCACCGACGCCGTCATTCGCGTTCGACACGGATTGTGTAAGGGCGGCGATGTTAGCCTGCAGGCCGTTGGCAATAGCCAGCCCGGCAGGATCGTCGGCGCCGCTGTTGATACGCGAACCGGACGAGAGCTGTTCAAGAGTTGAGTTGAGAGCGTTGCTGGTGAGTGTGAGCTGGTTCTCCGCTTCGATCGACGGAATGTTATTCAGGATACCGAGAGGCATTGTAGTTTCTCCTTTGCTTGAATTGGTTCCGCCATCTTTACTTCTTGGAACCGCTCCCCAGCATTGGAACTCTGCGGAGTTTCTCCAGTTCGTGTTTACGGAACCCGAACGTCTTTGTCTCCATCGGCAATTTGCGTTTGTGCTTTAGTGTTTTCGGCGAAAAGAGCGATGCCGGCCGTAATTCCGAAGTAACTGCCAAGAACTTTTGTGCGCGCAGAACGGAATTGTGTTGCCGATGAGTTCACGCAGAGGCCTGTCTGAGGCCGTGAAATAGAATCGCGAGGGAACCGAGCGAGAACATGATTCGCCTTACCCGCCTTAACAATCAGCCATTAATGGTGAACTCCGACCTCATCAAGTTTGTCGAGCAATCGCCGGACACGCTCATCACGCTGATCACAGGAGAAAAGATTGTGGTGCGGGAAAGCGCGGAGGAGGTTCTGGCGCGGCTGATTGAATTCCGGCGCGCAGTGTTGCAGGGGTTGTCTTTCGCGTGGGATAGCTCCGCTTCGCACACTCCGCCTGCGGGTAACGCTGAGACTGGCAAACGGGAGCCACAAAAATGAGTGTGGACAAGGCCAGCCTCACGGGGATCACTCTGGCAGTGGGAGGGATTGTTGCGGGGCTTTTGCTGGAGGGAGGAAATCTGGGGCAGATTCTGCAGCCGACCGCGGCGATGATCGTGTTCGGCGGCACGCTGGGCGCTGTGATGCTGCAGTTTCCTCTACCAATTATTGGGCTAGCGGCCAAGCAGATGGGAATGGTGTTTGTGACGCCACCGCGGGAACCGTACGCAATGATTCGCCAGTTGACGCACTACGCGCAGAAAGCGCGACGCGACGGAATCGTTTCGCTGGATTCGGAATTAGAGCAAATTAACGACCCCTTTCTGAAGAAGACACTTATGCTGGCAGTGGATGGGACTGAACCGCAGGAGTTGCGCAAGATGATGGAACTCGAACTGGACAACCAAGCCGAGTATGAAGAGCAGGTGCCGGCGGTGTTCGAGTCCGCCGGCGGTTTTGCGCCGACGATCGGAATCATTGGAGCGGTGCTGGGATTGATTCAGGTGATGCAGCATCTCGACAAGATCGATGAAGTGGGCCGAGGAATCGCGGTGGCGTTTGTGGCAACGATCTACGGCGTGGGTTCGGCCAATCTTCTTTATTTGCCGATGGCGGGCAAGATGAAGCTGCGGATTCGCCATCAGCAGATCATGCGGGAGATGACGCTCGAAGGAGTGGCGTCCATTTTGGAAGGAATGAATCCGCACATGCTCGAGGCGAAATTGCTGGGGTTTTTGGTGGAGGAGGATCAGATGCCTGAGGAAACCGAGGAGGCGGAGGAGTGAGGCGCCGCAAACGCCCGCATGCACATTCCAACCATGAGCGATGGCTGGTTTCCTACGCGGACTTTATTACGTTGCTGTTCGCATTCTTCGTGGTGTTGTACGCGTCGTCGCAAGTGGACAAACGGAAGGTTGGAAAGCTGGCGCTGGCGATTCAAATCGCGTTTCAGGAGATGGGCGTGTTTCCGGCATCTACCACGCAGATTCCGCTCAATGCTGCCGAACCCATGCCTTTCAGCACAGTGCAGGCGATTGAGAATGTCAAGCACAATTCCGAGCTGGCAAGAATCGCTTCGCAACCGACGGATAGTCTTGCCGGATCCTCGGAGCAGACGGATCTGTCCACGCTGCGCAGCGAGTTGGAAGACGCGTTGCACGGCGAGATTGCGCTGCGAGAAGTTGCGCTGCACAACGAAACGGATGGCCTAGTCATCAGCCTGCGAGAATTTGGTTTTTTTGACAGCGGCTCCGCGAGCTTCAAACCCGAAGCTAAGCCTGCGCTGGATCGGATAGCGTCGATCCTCGCCATTCGCACCTACAAACTGCGCATCGAGGGCCATACCGATAATGTGCCGATCCACACGGCAAAGATGGCGTCGAATTGGGAACTCTCGACGGCACGATCTACGGAACTGGTTCGCATTCTGATTCAGGATCACGGCTTTGCGCCGGACAGGCTATCCGCCGCGGGCTATGCTGCGTATCACCCAATTGCCAGCAATCTCACTCCGCAGGGGCGGGCGCAGAACCGGCGGGTGGATATCGTCGTGCTGCGCGAGCAGGCGGCGCCTGGGACGGCTGCGGCGGTCAGTCCAGCGCAGTAGGCGCCGCGGCATTAACGGCGGCCGCGCGAGCTTGGTTCCATCTCTTGGTGTGGAAATAGAAGCGCACCCTCAGCGGCTAAAGCCGCATTGATTCTGCGTGCTTGACGGCACGAGTGAAACTCGTGCCCTTCCCGGTCTCAATCCTGCTTTGCCGCACGGTTTGTCAAGGCCTTGTGTTTCCGTTCTCATTCCCCGATCGAATGGCTGCTCTAAAGTACCGTCTCTTGGCTGCCGATGAAGTTCTTGGTTGGGTGTGTGTTGCTCGAGGGAGAGCATGACGAAGAACGGCGAGATGGAATCGGGCCCGGGCGACCGGCAGAGCAAGTCCGGCGGCCGCGATCCAAACCAGGGACACGAGGAACTGCTGCAGTTCGTTGGATTTCACGTGGGCGGCGAAGAGTTCGTAATCAACATTTTGTGCGTCCAGGAAATTCTAAGGACGCAGCAACTCACGCGAGTTCCGAATTCTCCCGAGTGCATGGAAGGGGTGATGAATCTGCGCGGGAAGATCATTCCCGTCATCGCTCTGCGCAAGCGGTTTGGCTTGGAAGAAGCTCTGCCCGACAAACAGAACCGCATTGTTGTGGTGGAAGTGCAGGGAAGCGTATTCGGCTTTGCCGTGGATGCGGTCTCTGAAGTTTTGCGCCTTCCTGCTAACAGCGTCGAACCCCCGCCCCGTCTGGGTCCAGTGGAACGCGAATATGTTTCAGGGGTGGGGAAGCTGGGCGACCGCTTGCTCATCTTGCTGGACACCGACCGGCTGTTGAGCAACCCCGAACAGGAAATGACCAGCACTGCCGCGGCCGGCGCATGAGCCTGGCCGTGGTAGAGGAGCAATAAGTTTGTGAGTGACGAATTCCTAAACGATCCCTCGCTGACGGAAGACTTCCTTGTGGAGTCGGAAGAGTTGTTGCAGCGCATGGATCAGGACATGGTTGCGCTGGAGGCGACGCCGGATGACGCGGAGTTGCTGAATCGAATTTTCCGCGCGCTGCACACCATCAAAGGAACATCGGGCTTCCTTGGATTCGAACCGGTGGTGCGGCTGAGTCATCGTGCGGAAGACGTTCTGAATGCCCTGCGCAAGGGCGAAGCGCGATTGAGTCGTCCGACGATTGACGCGTTGCTGGCCACGCGCGATCTCCTGGGAAAGATGATGCAGGACATCCGAGGCGGGGGGTTAAAGCAGTATGACGTGGAAGCGCTGGTGAAGGCGCTGGAAACCGCACAAGCACCGCCGAACGCGCCTCCCACGCTGGGCGAGTTGCTGGTCAAACAGGAGGTTATTTCCAAAGCAGCTCTGGACGAGGTGTTGCAGGAGCAATCGTCTGCGGAGAAGCCGCAACGACTCGGCCAGATGCTGGTGGATAAGGGTCTGGTTTCAGCCACGGAGGTGGGAAATGCGCTGCTGCGGCAGAAAGAGATTGCGCAGCCCGGCGGAAAGGAAGCTGCCAAGGCAAGTGGCGCCGCTTCCACCATGCGCGTGGAAGCGAGCAAACTTGACGACCTGATCAATCTGATCGGGGAACTTGTGCTGGAGCGCAATCGCTTGCTGCAGCTCACGCGCGATCTGGCCTCGGAAAAAATGCCGGCCGCCGAAGTGAGCACTTTACTCACTGAATCGTCGGCGCGGCTGAGCTACATCACGGAAGAGTTGCAAACTGCGGGTCTTAAGACACGGATGGTTTTTATCGAAACGGTTTTCCGCAAGTTTCCTCGATTGGTTCGTGATGTCGCGGGCAGCCTTAAGAAGGAAATTGACCTGGTGTTACTGGGAGAAGACACCGAACTGGATAAGACGATGGTGGAGCTAATCGGCGATCCGCTGGTGCATCTGGTGCGCAACTCTCTGGACCACGGCATCGAGATGCCGGATGTGCGCGAGAAAGCGGGCAAGCCGAGGCGGGGAACGATCCGGTTGGACGCCAGCCAGGAGGGCGACCAGATTGTGATCACCATCACCGATGACGGCGCGGGAATCGATCCCGAGCGAGTAGGGCGCAAAGCCGTGGAGAAGGGATTGGTTTCGGCGGAGCGTTTGCGGAGCATGAGCAGCCGGGACATTCTGGATTTTATTTTTCTGCCCGGATTCAGCACCGTCGAGAAGACCACGGATCTTTCCGGACGCGGCGTGGGCATGGACGTGGTGCGTTCCAATCTTAAGAAGTTGAACGGATCGGTCGAGATTGAGAGCCATCTCGGGCAAGGGACGACGATGAAGCTTCGGCTGCCGCTCACGCTGGCCATTCTTCCGGTTTTGCTGGTGCAGGTTGAAAAAGAAGTATATGCGCTGCCCCTGCGTTCGGTGGTGGAGACGGCGCAGATCGATCCCCAGCACGTACACACCGTGGAAGGAAGCGAGGTGTTGTGGCTGCGGGATGAAACTTTGCCGCTGATGAGGCTGGATCAGATGTTTGCGGAGCCGGGCCGAGTGAGCGCAAAGCCGATAGAGATGCCGCTGGTGCCTGTCAGCAGCGATGATTCGCGGAAGGTTGTAATTCTCGGAGTAGCGGAAAAGCGATTCGCGCTTATGGTTGATCACCTGCTTGGGCAAGAGTCGACCGTCATCAAGCCGTTGGGTTCATACCTGCATGGCTGCACGAGCCTGGCAGGCGCGACGATCAGCGGGGATGGACGGGTTCGTCTAGTGCTTGATCCCAATGGCCTGCTGGAAAACCTGCGGAGTACGGGATCGGCCGTACGAAAGGCGTCGGCGTGAGCAGTGCGGCTTCGATTCGTACCGGGGCAGGCGCGGAGGCTCCCGCCGACCCGGAACTCGTGCGAATTCGCGATGTGATTTACAAAGCGGCCGGCATTTTCCATCCGGATACGAAGCTGCGGCTTCTGCAAGACCGTTGCGGGCGGAGGATGAAGGAACTGGGAATGGCGAGCCTGCGGGAGTATTCGGAACGAATCACAGCGGGGCCGAAAGCGCAGCCGGAGCTGGTTTCGTTGTTAAACGAAATCACGATCGGCGAAACATCGTTCTTTCGCAATCAGCCGCAGCTGGAGGCGCTGAGAAGAATCGTCATCCCCAACATTATTCAGGCCAAGGCACACATTCCCATTCGCCGTCTCCGGATCTGGAGCGCTGGATGCTCCACGGGGGAGGAGCCGTATACGCTGCGGATGTTGACTCTGGAAGAAGCGAGCGGCCAACTTCGGGACTGGTCGATTGAAATCCTGGCCACCGATTTGAATGAGCGGTCGCTGGCACATGCGCAAGAGGGAGCGTACGGATCCTACAGCACGCGGAATCTGGCTCCCGCCTACCGCGGCAAGTATTTCACCGAGCACGGAGACAAGCTTCAGGTGAACGCCGTGACTCGCTCCAATATCAGCTTCAGCAGGCTGAACCTGTCGGACGACTCGCGCATGACATTCATGAAGAGCCTGGACGTGATTTTCTGCTGCAACGTGCTCATCTACTTCGACCTGGCTTCCAAGCAGCGAGTGATTCAGCACTTCTTCAACAACCTTCTGCCGCACGGCTATTTGTTTCTCGGGCATTCCGAGTCGCTCTATGGGGTGAATGACGATTTCCGGCTGGTGCATTTTCCCGGAGCCACAGCTTATGTGAAAGGGGACCGCGCGATTCCCGGAGGTAAGAGGTCATGACGCCCGCGACTGCCACCAAACAGGTCTTGCTGCAGCGGCTGGAAGGATTGCGGCAGATTCCGACGATTCCTGCCGTGCTGGCCCCGTTGCTGCGCTACCTGCAGCAGCCCGTGGAACAGATCGACGTGCAGAAAGTGACGGACCTGATTTCACAGGACAAATCTTTGGCGGCACAATGCCTGCAGATGGCGAATTCGCCGCTGTTTGGGCGGGCGCAGCCGGTACAGTCACTGCGCGGAGCGGTGATGAGCCTGGGATTTCATCACGTCAGCGATATTGCGATGTCGTGCGGCGTGTTGAACATGCTGCCCAGCGACAAGACAAGTTTGGATCCGGTCGTGTTTTGGGAGCATTCGCTGGGATGCGCTTTGGTGTGCCGGCATCTGGCGCGGAAGATCAATTTTTCCGATCCCGGGAAGGCTTACCTGGCAGGGCTTTTGCACGATCTGGGAATCATCGTAAACCTTTGGGTTTTGCCGAAGGAGTTTCGTGCCGCATGGGAGATAGGAAAAGCGGAAGGAATTCCGCTGCATGAGGCGGAGCTGAGAGTCCTGGGGTTTTCGCACTCCGAGAGTGGGCGACTGCTGGCGGAACGGTGGGAACTCGCTCCGGAACTGATTGAGGTGGTGAGCCACCATCACTTTCCGGAGAAAGCCAGCGAACACCAAGGATTGGTTGCGCTGGTGCAACTGGCGGATTTGCTCTGCCGCATGAGCGGGCTTAACTACGGGTATATCGAGCTGCGGCAGGTGAGTCTGATGGAGGAATCTGGATTTGCCGTGCTGGAGAAGCATTCCACGGCGCTGAAGGATTTTGACTGGGCGCGCCTGACCTTCGAACTTGATTCCTATATGGACGAGGTGCACAGCCTGGTCCGCGCCATATACCGAACGTGAACCAAAAATCACAAATACGCGTGCTAATCGTGGACGACAGCGCGTTCATGCGCACTGCACTGTCGCGGATGGTCGGTTCCGACCCAGGCCTTTGGGTTGCCGGGACGGCTAGCAGCGGAAATGAAGCGCTGCAGCGGATACCGGAACTCAATCCTGACGTGATCACGCTCGATGTGCAGATGCCGGGACTGGATGGACTGCAGACTCTTACGCGCATCATGGCGGAGTTTCCACGCCCGGTCATTATGGTCAGTTCGGTGACCGTGGATGACGCGGACACTACCTTCCAAGCGCTAGGAGCGGGGGCGTTCGATTATGTGCCGAAGCAACTCTCCGGGGCGTCGCTGGACATCCTCGATCTCAGGGAAGACCTAATCGCGAAAATCAAAGCAGCCGCGGAGTCACGGGTGGCTGCGCCGTTTCAGATTATGCCCCGCAAACCTCCGCAGGCTGTGGAGTCGAGAAGGGCGGGTTCATTCTCCACGCCCGAGATAGTCGCGGTTGGTATTTCCACCGGCGGCCCCAAAGCGCTGCAGGACATTCTTCCGACGTTTCCGGCCGATCTGCCGGTACCGATTTTAGTGGTGCAACATATGCCGGTAGGTTTTACGGCGCCGTTCGCCAAGCGGCTTAATGATTTATGCGCGGTCTCCATTCGCGAAGCCACGCATGCGGAAGTGGTGAAACCGGGGGTGGTTTATATCGCGCCCGCGGGAGTGCACCTGACGGTGGAGCGTAGTCATACGCAGACAGCAATCTGCCTGTGCGACAAAGCGGAGCGTCAACTGCACGTGCCGTCGGTCGATGTCATGATGCAATCGGTGGCTTCGGCTTTTCACTCGCATGCGATGGGAGTGATTATGACCGGGATGGGAGCGGATGGGGCGCAAGGGATGAGCGCGATTCATCGGGAGGGCGGCTTGACGCTTGGGCAGGATGAGAGAAGCTGCGCGGTATACGGGATGCCGCGGGTTTGCGCAGAAATGGGCATCCTCGACCGGGTTGTGCCGTTGGCGGAAATTCCCGGCGAAATTCTTCAAGCCGCGAGATTTCGGAAGGCGAGCGTGGGCTAAGCATGGGCTGGAAGGTTGCAAGGCTCGCTGTCGAGGATTTGCCGCACTCGCTGAAGTAGAGTGGGGATGGAAAAAGGTTTCGCCAGGTACTGGATTTCGGGGCGCATCTGTTCACAACGGATGACTTGTTCCTCATACCCGCTCATCAGCAGGATTCGGGTTTCGGGCAACAAGGTTAGGAACTGCATTGCCAGGTCATAGCCGTTGACAGATGGCATGACTATGTCGGCGAGGAGCAAGTCGAGGGGATCGGTTGTGGCCTGCAGGATGGCCAGTGCCTGAGCGGCGCTGGGGGCCGGGAGTGCGTTGTATCCGGCCGCCTCGAGTGCTTCGACAATCGCTCTCCTCACGAAGTGCTCGTCTTCGACGAGCAGGATGGTCTCGGTTCCGCGCCACTCGCAAAGGGCGGGTGATCCCGCGTTTGATACGAGCAGGGATTCGGGTGCGGGAGGGTTGATTGCATTGAAGGTATCTTCGATATGGGACCGCATGAATTGCTCTCTCTCCTTCATGAGCAGATCGGTTGCCATTCGATGTCAGAGCAATCAGCAAGGATTTGCAGAGCTTAGGTGAGTTCCACGTTAGTTGGGCCTCGGATGGTTTGAGGATGGGGCTCGTTTCTGGGACTTGGTTCCGGAAGTATTTTCGATTTGGGAAAGCTCGGGTGGCCTGCGGAGGAAATCGCTGCACAGAGGCTGACCGCAGCGGCTAAAGCCGGCTCCGGCTTTTGCTGAGTTACGGCATCGCTGAAGCGATGCCCTGATACGAATCGCGCCGTGATACGAATTGCGTCCTGATACGAATTGCGTCCTGATACGAATTGCGTCCTGATACGAATTGCGTCCTGATACGAATTGCGTCTTGATACTATTTTGGATTTCTTAGGATGGTTTCGTTGGGATCCAGCAGCAGTTTGTGGGTTCCGGCGGGAACGGCGATATGAAATGGAGTTTCGGCTCCGTCGGCGAAGACACGGCCTATCAGCATTGGGGGCTTGCCCGATGCTACTGCGTAAATCGGTACGGAGGTGACCAGATTTTCTTCTGCGTCCTGCTGGCGAATTACTCCGCTGGCGATCACGCTGTCGGCTTTGGCAATGAACTTAACGGATTGCAGTGACAGCTTTGGTATGGATGTGCCATTAATCCAGCCATCGAAGAACCAGTCGAGAGAAGATTTGCCTTCGTAGCGGAGGGAGGGCGGCAGGTCTTCGGCAAATACGTCGAGAATTTGTCGAGTCGTGACGGATTTTCCCTGGTAATGCTCGCGAAGTTTGCGAAGAGAGCGCACGAATGGTTCTTCCGAGTTGCCGGAGTTGGGGTTGTTCGGGGACGCGTCTTGAAGCATGGTGCGCAGCATGTGGAACAGCCACGTGCCTCTTCCGTAGCTGATGGCTTCGTAGCCCTCGGGAAAACGGGAGGACAGCAGGCGACTGCCTAAGGTTACCGGGCCGGCATCCTTCGGAAGGTTTCCGGCCTTATCTTTCTCCAGCAAGTCCTGCCGGTATTTTTCCAAGAGCTGGCGGAAGCCCTGAGGGTTGTTTTGCTGCAGCATCATCAGCGAGGAATAGTTGGCCAGGCCCTCGGAGAACCACTGATCGCGGTAGGTTTGCCAGATAACTAAGTCGCCCCACCATTGGTGGGCGGCTTCGTGTGCGGGCACCTGTTGATCGCTTAACTGGAGGGCAGGATTGGAATGGATCTGGCGGCGCTCCTCGGGAGAGAGGAATGCGTACGAGGAGAGAAAAACCAATCCTGGCCAGCCCTGACTCTCGCGGCCGGGCATCTGGGTTAGAGCGAGCTTGCTGTAGGGAAATGGGCCGAATCGCTCGGCATAGTAACGAACAGCTTGCGCGGCGAGCTCGGCCACGACAGTTGCATTGCGGGCGGGTGATGGCGCAAGCGGGGCAACGGGCTGCGGCTCCGGCATTTTGCGGCGGGATGGGACGGGTATGGTGTCGATCGATGGCGCCGGGGAGTTGGGGAAATCTTTTTCGACGCCAGCCGTAGCGTAGGTTTCGACGGAGACATCGCCGGCGCGAACTGCAACCCGGACATACTTGCCCAGATCGAAGCCAGCGACCGGGATGGGACGCTCGGAGATCCATCGGCTGACTTGATCGCCGTCGGCGCTCTGAGCCGCATTGTGCGGGAGTGATGGCGTGGCGGACTTGCCGGTGGCCAAGAGGGTCCAACCCGGTGGATAGTGAAAGGTGAGATCGAAGTCGCACATGGCGAGGCCGCGATTGGGATACCAAGTGCCTCGCGCGCCGACGTAGAGCAGACCCTTGCCGGCTTCCGCCAATACTTCTCCGCCGTAGACGAAGCGAAGAGTGAGTTTCTGTCCTTTTCGGACTGGTTGGGGAAGAATCACGGCGACCATATCATTGCCGCTACGAGCCAACCGGGTGCCTTCGCCGGCAGGATTCTGGATGAATTCCACGGCGTGCCCGTCCGCTTCGACAGTTTGAAGCTTCAGAAAGCGAGACAGTTCGAATATCAGAAAACGTGAGCCATCGTGCAAGACGTCGAGATCCAATTTGACTTCGGCGTCGAGTTCCTTGGGCGGCTTCACCTGAGCGTCGATCACGTAGGCGCGAGGGAAGATGGGATCTTCAAAGGACTCGGAGTTCTCGGGAAGACTCTGGGGGACTTGCTCCTGAGGTCCTTTGCTTCGGGCTTTCTCCACGGAGAATGAGGTCCAGACGTCGTAGTAGAGGGTTCCATTTTCCGCGGTTTTGGGCTGGCCCGCCTCGATTTGTTCTTGCGCTTCCGAATCGAACAGCACGTCGAAGACTCCGAGTGTGTTTCCCTGCAAGCGAACATGCAGGAGGCGATCGTCGTCACGCGGAGCTGCAGCAGGTTTGAGGGTTGAGTCATTGTCGGCTGGGAGCATGTCGCAGAAGCTGGCTAGCAAGCGCATGGCGTCAATTTCGGCTAGATTCTGCGCGGTTTCCTTCCAATGCGCGATGAAATCGGGCGCATCGTCGGGTTCGCGGAGCGAGGGCTGCAACTCGGCAGCTGTGCTGTCATTAAAACGAATGTAGGCGGTGGAGAAACGCTCTTCGAGGATGGCCATTCCGGTAAACAGGCTCATCGACTTGCGCTCGACCTTATTCGGTGGGATGAGCAAGATTTCTCCGTCGCCTTCGAAAAATGCTCCGGTGATTCGGCCGAGAACATCCTGGGTGAAGGCGATGGTGCCGTCATCGAGGCTGATGTGGAGGGAAGGGCGATCGATGGAGCCCTCGCGCACACGGAAAACTCGCTTGGGATCGAGGCCGTTACTGCTCAGTTGCAGATAGAGGAACTCGGCTGGTCCGGGCTTGTGCGGACTTGGCTGACTGGCTTGATAGGCGCCTGCGTGCGGAAGGAAAAAGAGCGAAAAGGCGAGGGCTGCGCTGAAGCTGCGTAACGCCGCTGACACTTTCGTCACGTGGGTTCGATGGTCCACCGTTGCTAGAATGCGCTTCGATGGGCCTTCGTGTCACTATCCTTGGCGCTTTAGGAATGCTGCTGGTTTCTGCGTCCGCCCCCGCTGAGACGATCCATTTGAAGAATGGGCGAACCATTCTTGTGGATTCTGTCCGGGAAAATGGCACGCGCTATGAGTATGAGATTGGCGACGACACTTATGCCATCCCCAAGAGTTCGGTAGAGCGGATTGAAGCGGGCGGAATGCCGGCGAGCGCGAGTGGATCTGGCGGCAAGAATGCGATCGAACTGCCTGCGTTCGTTCCGGCGGATAGTGTTGCGAATCAGGGCGACCTTTTGCAGTCAGTCATAAAAGAGGGAAAAGTCGATACAGACGCGCTGGCGAAACTAGAAGGCAAAGGAAATGTCGAACTGAGCGCGACGGCCGACTTTGTGGCCGGGAAGTTTGAGTTCGATCACGGGAATGTCGACCAGGCGCGGCGTTATTTCGACAGTGCTCTGCGCTTTCAGCCGGAAAATGCGACCGTCCTTATTTATTACGCCGCATTGCTGGTGCGCACTGGGAATGCTTCGCAGGCAATGCCGTATGCCCAGCGTGCGGTGGCTGCGGCGCCGGATTCGGCCGATGCCTACACGGTGTTGGGCTACGTGCAGGAGGCTTGCGACCGAACTAAAGATGCGGTGGCTTCATGGAAGCACTCTCTGGAACTGCGGCCGGATGCTCGAGTGGAACAATATATAGCGAAGGCGCAGCGCGAGCAGAGTGCTGAGGGCGATTTTGCGCAACGGGAGAGCAGCCACTTCGTTCTGCATTACGAGGGCAAGCAGACTTCCGAGGCGTTTCGCGAACAAATTCTGGCGGCGCTCGAATCGGATTACGACGACTTGTCGCGCGATCTGGGCACGCCGCCCCGCGACAACATTTTAGTCACGCTCTATACGGAACAAGCCTTCTTTGACGTTACGCGGGCTCCTTCGTGGACGGGAGCTTTGAACGACGGCAAGCTGCGGATTCCTGTGAACGGACTTAGTTCTCTGACGCCCGAACTGGCCCGAGTTTTGAAGCACGAGTTGGCGCATTCGTTTATTAATTCGCTTTCATCGTCGCGTTGTCCGCACTGGTTGAACGAGGGAATTGCGCAGCTGGTTGAGCCTAAGTCGTTGAGCGGCGATGGGCGGCAGCTGGGCCAGCTTTTCAAAACGCAGCGCAACATTCCGCTGAATGTGCTGGAAGGAAGCTTCATGCAATTTTCGGGCGCGCAGGCTTATGTCGCGTATGCGGAATCGCTGGCGGCGGTTTCTTATATCAATGACACTTATGGAATGAGCGATATTCAGCGCATTCTGCAACGGCTTGGTGAGGGTAGTTCCACCGAGGCGGCTTTACGCGCGACGGTTCACTCCGATTACGGCCAGTTGGAGTCCGAGCTGGCTAAATACCTTAGCGACAAGTACGGCGACTAGGGTTCGCTCCCTCAGGGGCTAAAGCCGGCTTTCTTTCGGTTCAGTACGGCACGACTAAAGTCGTGCCCTTTCCCAACCCGTTTATGGCAGTTCCGTGCAGCACGACTTAAAGTCCTGCCCGAACCGAATTATGAGAAGGTAGCTCGCTGCCCAACTCCATTTCAGCTTGTACAATTGGTGATCCCGAGGTGTTGGGGGATTTCGCGTCCTTGGCGGCTTGGGTGCTTTCGAACAATAATGTTCCGATATGATGTGCCCTCTTTTTAGCTCCCGCGAACCTGAGCCTGAACCTTCCGCGGAGCCTGTGACGAGTGGGTTTCCCGTGATCACAGGCGCGGAGATTGCTGCCACTACTTACGGCAAACGGGTGGCCGGAGATTTTTACGAGTCGTTGCGGGTGAGCCCCGAGCGGGTGCTGTTTGGCTTGCTCGATGTTGCAGGGCGGCGAGAAAAAAATCAAGGCATTCTGTCGGCGGCAGGACAGATGTTTCGGTCCGTGGGAGCGGAACTGTTTTCGCGGCCCGACTTCAATGAAGCCGAAGCGATGACGGAGATTTGCCATCGGCTCAACATTGGATTGATGGAAGCGGCAGGGGGCGTGATTTCGTGCCCCGGCTTCATCGGCTGCTATCACGAAATATTTGGCACGCTCTGCTATACGAACGCCGGGCACACGCCGGGTTTGCTTCGGGACAAGAGCGGCATTACGGAACTCGCTTCCACAGGGTTGCCCTTAGGATTGTTTTCGCACGCAACTTGCGATGCTCCGACCGTTGCGCTGGAGAAAGGTTCGGCGTTGCTGCTGGTTTCGCGCGGAGTGGTTGAGGGCCGATGCAAGAGCGACAGAGAAGAAGATCTGGAATACGGGTTGGAGCGGGTGAAGGAGCGTTTGCTGGGCCAGTCCTCGCAGAACGCCGAGGCGATTTGTGCGTCGGTGCTGAATGCGGTTGGCGAGTTTACTTGTGAGCCGCTGGTGCCGGATGATATGACGGCTTTGGCGTTTGTGCGGAACGAGTGAGCGGCGTCGTTTTTGAAAAGCGATTCGTATCAGGGCATGGCTTCAGCCATGCCGGCAATTGGTCATCAAAGGAAGAGGGCTTCAGCCCCCTGCAGCGCCTGAAGGCGCATTCCGAAAAATTCCCGCGTGCGGCACGCCTGAAGGCGTGCCCTGATACGAATCTTCTATCTGTGTATTCTTCCCTGAGATGGATCTGTCGACGTGGCTGTGTTCACGTCTATATGCAGTTGCACGGCTGCGGGAATCCCTGGCGGATAGCAGTTGCCGTCGCGGCTGTAATTCGAACAATGGGCGGCTACGTCTTTGCGCTGCGGCGATTGCGCGAACTGCCAGATTTCTGCGAAGCTTACCCCGCTTTCGGCGGGGCT
>Ga0116105_1000103_pt1 | contig 28638 bp, 24 predicted proteins | sample June2015DPH_6_20_FD_89716 | JGI IMG/M metagenome (GOLD analysis project Ga0116105, IMG submission 89716) | Peatland microbial communities from SPRUCE experiment site at the Marcell Experimental Forest, Minnesota, USA - June2015DPH_6_10 | ecosystem: Environmental > Terrestrial > Soil > Wetlands >... | reverse complement strand
TGCCCGCGCCATCAATGGCAATACTGTTGGCATACATGCCGTCGGAATCAGTCTTGCTCTCAAAGAAGGCGTGAATCACGGTTTCCGTCCATTTGCCGTTCGCGTCCGGGCTGAGTTCGTAGACAACTCCCCCTCCGCCCGGCCCGCCGCCGCCATAGGGCGCGGCGCCGTAGAGATTCCCGGCGTTGTCCATCGCCAGCGACGAGTCCGGTCCGCCACCTTTTGGAGGGTTATTGACGTCAGGTCCGAATTGCCACAAGACGGTTTCCTTCCATTGGCCGCCGCCTTTCACAGGACTCAGCTCCCAAACTACACCCCAAGTCCCAGGGCCACCGGTATTGCACACACCGTAAAGATTCCCCTTTTTGTCCCAGATCATGCCGAATCCCGGAGATGAGCCACCCGCCGCCGAAATCCCCGACAGGAACCGGTGGACGATCGTTTCGGTCCACGATCCGCCATTGGGTGAAAGTTCGAAGACCACGCCGCACGCTCCCGACCCCTGCCTGCAGACGCCGCCGATGGTTTCGCCATAAAGATTCCCTGCCTGGTCGAAGGTCAGGGACGAACTGGGTGTGCAACCATCCTCGCTGCTGTTGCAGTTGAAGTCGTGGATGATGCTCTCCTCCCACGCCCCGCCCGCACTCGGAGTCAGCTTATAGACCGTTCCGCCGCCTGTAGTGCCGCCTACCGTGGTAACGCCATAAAGGTTGCCCTGGCTATCAAAGACCGGGGTCCCGGTGGGAAGCTGGCCGTCACCGGTGCTGCCTCGGAAGCTGTAGAGCACCGACTCGGTCCACGAACCGTCCTGCTGAGGGCTCAACTCATAGACGGCTCCGTCTCCATTGTTCCCGCCGTACCTGGCCACGCCGTACAAATTGCCTTGGGCATCCGCGATCACGCCTGAGGCCTGTGGAGTCAGCGCGTCTCCGCCAGGTTGAAATTTGTGCAAGATGGTTTCCTGGTCAGCAGCCGAACTGCTGACCACTAACATGAAGATCATCGCAGCTAACGCCAAGGCCTTGATGGCTGCGGCAAAACTTTGCTTTCCACCCATGTCCGTCCCTCTCAGTCCTGTCCCGCGAAGCGGCGCATTCAGCCGTGGAGCAGTCGCGGCGGCCCAAACCTTAATTCGCTTGCCACGTGATTTTGTCACCCAGATGTAAAACGATTGTCAAAGCAGGACCCGCATTCGACCGGTATACTCCATGACTCCCGAAAACCGTCAAAGTAGCCCACTCCTCGACCCGACACCGGACATTTCCGATTCTCCGTTCGGCAGCGTACAATCCTCCCGCCGTTAACTCAATCAATTCAGGAGAAGACTATGAAGAAGCTGTGCGGTCTAGTCGTGTTTCTGCTGTTGCTTGCGCCTGGCCTATTTGCTCAGGAGCACTATACCGAAGGCCCGGTTTGGCGGATTCAGCTTATCCGTGTGAAGCCTACCCACATGGACGAATATCTCACCAGCCTGCGCAAGTCCACCAAGCCCCTGATCGAGGAACAAAAGAAAGAGGGAACAATCGTGGACTACAAGGTTTTCTTGAAGGAAACGAAGAACAGCCCGGAAGACTGGGACATCTGCGTGGCCATCCAGTACAAAAACTACGCCGCCATGGACGGCTTGGCCGCAAAGGGCGAAATGCTTCGCGACAAAATCCTCGGCGGAAAGCAGCCGGCGCAACAGCTCTCCGAAAAGCGCGCCGAGATTCGCGAGATCATCAGCTCGGAGCTGCTCGAGGAAATTTACCTGAAGTAAAAACAATGAATCTGTGGGCCGGTACTGAAGACCAAGGTCAGGCAGAAGCGCGTGGTTGTCCATGCGTTGAGACGTCGTAGTTGTTAAAAGCCCCGCTCGTTCTCTGCGGGAAGGAACCAAGCGGGGCTTTCACTCTTACGTCTCACGAATCGCGCTCGACCTACGCAACCTGTTCTTCCGCCTCCACCGCATTTCCTTTCCACCTCGGTATGGCCCTCAGCCCAGCCCGCTGTCTCTGGCCGGGCTTCGCCTCTAGCGTACTGCTGCCGAGATTGGTCAATCCAATCACATAGTTCGAAAGCGAATGCGGATCGCTGACCAGCGAAAGCAGGCCGCTATCCACCGGGCAGTATCCATTGACTTGCATGTAGTCCAACTCCTGAGAAGAACCGGGCGCGTAGAAAACGCTGGAAGGCTGGTTCGGCACCGGATCCACGCCGTTTGCCACGCGATAGTTGGCACCGATCAGGTTCCCGATCATCGCGTTGAAAGCGGCCGCAAATGTCGGATCGCCCACGGTCGGCGATGCAAAATTGTACGAACTCACGGGGACCTTACAGTTGAGCGCGATGTCCAGCGTCAGCAAAGTGGCGAGGGCAGCTCCTAAACTGTGTCCGGTCACCATTACCGACTGTGCCCCAGCCACAACCTGGCTCAACGGCACCGGTGTTTGCTGTTTCGTAGGAGGAACGAAGGAACCGCTCGGCGGAGTGTAATAGAGCAGCCCCTTATAAATCGAACCAAATCCCTCGTGCACTAATCCCGTGGAGTTTGCTACTGGGCACGCTTCCTGCATCGAGTCAAAGATATCGTCGGTCCATTCCTCGCCGTTCTCCGTTCCCCGAATGACCATGACGAGCTGCTTGGGATTCGCCTGTGAGGCGCACACATAGCCGAAGTAGGCCGGAGCCCAACCCCCAAACGGGTTGAGGCTTTCGTTGTACCAGAGGTTGTAGGTGAGAGTGTAGCCTGTGGGCGGCACCTGTATGAAGGTAGAAAACGGTGGATAGCCGAAGGATTGAGGCGTGTTGGTTGCAACGTAATACTGAAAATACGCCTGCTGGACGAAGTTGGCGTAAGTGATCGCAGTGGAAGCGTTGAAATTTGTCGGATAGCTCCAACCCATATTCTTCTCCTTTGTCGAATAAAATTCTGGGGCCGAGTCCTTGCCTGATTTTCCCTGGGAAATAAACGTGAAGCGGACAGCGGAAACCTGGGATCGCCGCGTCTTCTTTTGTAGACTGATGCGCAACACCCGCGACCGCGTTGGCCGGTTGCTGGCCGAGGAACGGGTTGTGCCAACCGTGAAGAATTGAACCGAGGCGACTCCACAAACCGAGAGCCACCCGCCTTATACTCCTTTTTCAGGATGTCGGCACAAGATTCTTTGCCTCGTTCCAAAATCCGAACGGATCGGCTGCCAAACTGGAAAGTTGTTCTCGAAACCTCTCCCGCCTGGACTCCGCCGCATGTTAAATTCGCCGCCAGAGGGTTTAGTTCGATGATAACGACTCGCACACGCTGGATGGTCTCTTTCGCCGCAGTTCTTCTAACTTCAACGGTCGGGTCAAGCGCATCGGCGCAATCGGCAACTCCACAACCAAAGCTCTCGGTCCACTGGGAAGAACTCACCGCCTCCGACTTCCGAGAAGGCATCCGCCGCGCGCGGGGAACTTGCTTGTTGCCCTTCGGCATTCTGGAAAAACACGGCCCACATCTGCCGTCAGGCACCGATTTGCTGGATGTTCGCTATGCCGCACTGCACGCCGCTGAGCAGGAATACGCCATCGTCTTTCCCGAATATTATTTCGGCCAAATCGCCGAGGCTCGTCACGAGCCGGGGACGGTCGCCTACAGCCGCGATCTTCAACTCGCCCTGCTGCAGGAGACTACCGACGAGATGGCCCGCAATGGCTGCAAGAAAGTGATCATCGTCAACGGCCACGGCGGAAACGAATATCTGCTTCCATACTTTGCGCAGACCCAACTCGATAGGCCCCGCGACTATGTCGTCTATGTCTTCGACAAGCGTTCACCAGAGTCGGGTGGTCCGCCGAAGAAGACTTCCACCGATATGCACGCTGGCGAGAGTGAAACCTCAAAAATGATGGTTGCTCGCCCGGATACAGTACACATCGACCGCGCCAATCAGGAATCGGGCGCTGACCAGCACCGCCAGAATCTTCCCGAGGATGTCTACACCGGCATCTGGTGGTATGCGCGCTTCCCGAACCATTACTCTGGCGACGGCTCAGCCGCGACGCAAGAGCTTGGCAAGTTTCAGATGGATTGGTGGATCGGCGCCATCGTGACGACGGTTCGGACGGTAAAGGCCGATGACGTGAGCCTGAAATTGCAGAATGAATTCTACGAAAAAAGCAAACACCCATTGGACACGCAGCCCTAGCCGAGCAATTTGCGATTGGCAATTAGCACTTAGCTAAGACGGTTTTGCAACGCCAATTGCCAATTGCTAATTGCTTACGGCCCGCAGCTCGCGGTCCACAGCTCAATCACGAACTCCCAATCAGCCAGCCGGTGATAAACACCAACACTCCTCCCAAACCGACCTGCAACGCCGCCGAAACCCACGGACTATCCATGTAACGGTGTCGAATCCAGGTGATCGTGGCTAACTCTGCGATCACGACGGCACCTGCAGCCCACAGGGCCACGCGAAAGTCTTTGATCAAAAACGGTAGCGTATGCCCGATGCCGCCCAGCGCGGTCATTGCTCCGCAGATTAGTCCGCGCACCCACGGATGCCCTCGACCCGTGAGGCTACCGTCGTCGGAGAGCGCTTCCGCGAAACCCATGCTAATGCCCGCGCCAGCCGAGGCCGCGAGTCCCACCAGGAACGCGTCGTTGGAACTTTTCGTTGCGAATGCGGCGGCGAACACCGGCGCCAGCGTAGATACGGACCCGTCCATCAGGCCGGCCAGCCCCGGCTGCACGATCTGCAAAACAAACAGGCGACGCTGGGCGAGTTCTTCGTCTTGCTTCACGTTCGCTGGCAGCTTCTCTTTGTCCAACTCCTGTGCCCGCTCTTCGTGCTCACGTTCTTCATTGATCAGGTCGTCCAGCAATTGCCGGATGCTGGCATCCTGCGTGCGCGACGCGGCTCTTTCATAAAAGCGCCGGGTCTCCACTTCCATCGTGCTGGCTTCTTTACGCACCGCTTCGATGCGCAGCGGGCGGGTCAGCCACAACGCCGGACGCTCCACGAACCCACGCACGTCCTGCCGCCGGATCAAAGGAATGTGCTCGCCAAATTTCTGCCGGAACAATTCGATCAATTTTCTGCGATGCGACGATTCCTCTTCGCGCATGCCTTCGAACATCGCTGCCGAGGCCGGATAATCCGACCGCAGCCCCTCCGCAAAATCGGCATACACGCGCTCGTCTTCTTCTTCCAGAGCAATTGCCAGCGCCAATACCTCGCGCTCCGTGAGTTCGTGGAATTTTTTCATGGCCGACTAGATTAAATGCTCAAGCCGCGCCGATACAAATCGAAAATGGTCTGACATCACTCAAACCCGATCCCTGTAGCCTTGGTGATACGTCGTGCACTTCGTGGTTCAGGCGGTTTTCCTCAATCACAATCCCGCACTCTCACTCCGCGCGAATGCTACTATCCAAAACATGGCGCCCCGGAAATCGTCTATTTCCGAACAACGCGAAAGGCCTCCGCGAAGCGGGAAGAAAAAGCTGAAGGCTCGCACCACTGACGCTGTGCATCCGCCCGAGCTAGTCATCATCACAGGCATGAGCGGCTCCGGAAAAGCCTCCGTGCTGAAGGCCTTCGAAGACCTGGGCTACTACTGTGTTGATAATCTTCCGGTTGAGTTGATACCGCGCTTCGCCGAGTTGGCCCTGCAGTCGGCCGAAATCCGCCGCACGGCGCTGGTCGTAGATGTACGCGAGGGATCAAAGCTTGCGCAACTTCCTGGCATCCTCAAATCCGTACGCCGCCTGATTCCCACCAAGGTCGTTTTCCTCGAAGCATCGGATGCCGTACTCCTGCGCCGTTTCAGTGAGACTCGCCGCCCACATCCCCTGGGCACAAGCGAACCTGTCAATTCGTCGATCAAAACCGAGCGCCGCCATCTGGCGAAGATCCGCGATCTCGCTGACTTGGTGGTAGACACTTCGAAGTTCAACGTCCACGAACTGCGTGCCCACATCACGGCGCTTTTTCGTGAGCAGTCGAGCGAACAAAACATTCTAGTTTCCTGCGTGAGTTTTGGCTTCCGCCACGGAGTGCCGGAAGAGGCGGACCTTGTCTTCGACGTTCGTTTCCTCCCCAATCCGCATTTCGTTCCGGAGTTCCGTCCGCTCACCGGCCGCGACCCGCGCGTAGCCAAATACATCCGCTCATTTCCGCAGACTAAAGAATTCATCCGGCGTATTTCCGATCTGCTCGTCTATCTTTTGCCGCATTATATTCACGAAGGCAAAAGTTATCTAACCATTAGCTTTGGCTGCACCGGAGGCCAGCACCGCTCGGTGATGATCGCCGAAGAGGTTGGCAAACGCTTGCACAAAGCTGGATACCGAGTGAAAGTGGCGCATCGCGACATGCCGAAGTGAGTAAGATCGTCGCTGGCTGTTCGTCATTGGTCTTCGGCCACAAGCTCTGAGCGAGGGGACAATGACGAATGACCAACGACCAACAACGGTTTACCGATGTAAAATAAGCCCTTGCATCCCATATCAATGCTGCCGCGAGTAAGCCCGGGAAGCCTGCTCGGAGTCGTATGCGCCAACTGATGCGCCTGGTCCGCTACGCGCTCCCGTATTGGTGGCAAATCGTCTCTTCAGTCGTGCTGATGGCTGCGGTGGGCGCGCTTGATGCGTTCAAATACCTGCTGGTGCGGCCAGTATTCGATCGGGTGCTGAATCCCGCCTCGGGGTCGAAGGACATTCAACTCTTCACCGTTCCCGGAACGCATCACGTCGTTTTTCTTCAATCTTTCGTTCCCGCCCGCTTCACGAATGCCTGGACTGCCGTGGCCTTTGCTCTGGTCGCTTCGACCGTCCTGAAAGGGATTTTTGACTACACCGGCACCTATCTCGTGAACCATGCCGGCTTCGGCATGATCACCGATCTTCGCGATGATCTGTACAACGCTATCATCCGGCGCTCGTCAGCATTCTTTTCCAAGCACGCCACCGGAACAATACTTTCCGCCATCATCAACGACATTGAGCGCGTTCAGTACGCCATGTCGACCGTTCTAGCGGAATTTCTGCAACAGTTTTTCACCTTTGTCTTTGTGGCTGGCGTGGTTGTAGTGCTGGGCAGGAGTCTGGCGTGGGTGCTGCTCTTATTTGTTCCGGTCATTATTTATTCTTCGCGCAAAATCGGCTCGCGCGTGCGCAGCACAACGCGGCAGGGCCAGGACAAACTGGCCGAGATTCAAAACATCCTCCACGAAACCATTACGGGCAATCGCATCGTGAAAGCCTTCAACAGCGAAAAATGGGAGATCTCCCGCTTCCGCGGTGCGGCGCGCCGCCTCTTCCGCGCGAATCTACGGTCGGTGGCCGCAACTGCCATCAGTTCGCCGCTGATGGATATCGTCGGCAGCATCGGGATATCTCTCCTCCTCCTGATTGGCCGCGGACGCATCGCACACAATGAGATGGAGGCTGGGGGTTTCCTCGCTTTCATCGCGGCGGTGCTGAGTCTTTACAATCCCGTCCGCAAATTTGCTCTCTTCAACAACAACTTCCAGCAGGCGCTAGGCGCATCCAGCGAAATTTTTAAATTCATGGATGCCGAAGATGATGTCCGCGAAAAACCTTCCGCCAAGCGTCTCCCCGCCTTTTCGAAGAACGTAAAATTCGATCACGTCGGCTTTACCTATGGCAGTGAAAGCGCCGACGCCCCCGTGCTGCAAGATATCGATCTCGACGTGCGCCACGGAGAAGTCGTCGCTATCGTCGGCTCCAGTGGTTCCGGCAAAAGCACGCTCGTCCATCTGATTCCCCGCTTTTTCGATGTGACGGAAGGCCACCTGCTCATCGACGGCCACGATGTTCGCCATCTAACGCTCGCGTCTTTGCGCGAACAAGTGGGAATCGTGACGCAAGAAACCGTTCTGTTCAACGACACAGTGCGCAATAACATCGCCTACGGCCAGCCTCACGTCCCACTCAAGCAGGTGGAGGCTGCAGCCCGAGCCGCGCTGGCACACGATTTTATCAAGACACTGCCCGCGGGATACGATGAAGTGATTGGCGAACGCGGCGTCCGGCTTTCCGGAGGCGAGCGCCAGCGCATCGCGATTGCGCGCGCCATCCTGAAGAACGCGCCCATCCTGATTCTGGACGAGGCGACCTCTGCTCTCGACAGTGAATCGGAAGCGCTGGTGCAATCGGCGCTGCACAACCTGATGACTGGCCGCACCGTGTTTGTGATCGCCCATCGGCTCTCAACGGTGCGACGAGCCGATCGCATTGTAGTAATCGAAAACGGCGCTATTGCCGATATTGGCACTCATGAGAACCTGATGTCGAAGCTGGGAACTTATCGCCGCCTGTACGACTTGCAGTTCAGTGATTTCGAGCAGAAACTGGAACCTGCGCAGCCAAGCTAAAAGTTGCAGCTCAAAAAAATATGCCTCTTCGCTCCATGACAGGTTTCGCCCAGGTCAAAGGTGAATTAACCAACAAGGCTGACGACAGTCCGATCTCCGAAGCGGCTGTCGTTCAAAGCAACGGCAGGTTGGCGTTCTCGCTTTCGCTGAAGTCAGTGAATCACCGCTTTCTCGATCTCCACTTCCGCCTGCCTTCCGGCTGCGATTCTCTCGAGATGCAACTCCGCCGCTTGCTCAAGGAGCAAGTGGCCCGCGGCCACGTCGAAGTCACGCTCAGCCTTGAGCGCGGAGGCAGCGAGATGCTGGCGCTGAATCGACCGCTGGTTACCGCGTATATCACCGCATACCGGGCTGCTGCGAACGAGTTTTCCCTGCCGAACGAGCCCGATCTCAACGCCATCCTCCGTGTTCCCGGCGCGCTGGATTCCTCCGGTGCGGCAGTCGACGGAGCGATGGAATCCGCAGTGATGGCCCGCATTGGCGAGGTGCTCGACCGCCTCAATCAAATGCGCGAGCAGGAAGGCCGCAGCATCGAGCGCGAACTGCGCGAGCGCATGGGGCACCTCCGCGAAGCCGTGAAGGTGGTGGAAGAACATCGGCGCAACATGTTGCAAAGTTATCTGGAGCGGCTCCAGGGACGGCTACAGGAACTGCTGGGGTCCAGCCCTGAACGTGAACGCGTGCTTCAGGAAGCTGCGCTATTAGTCGACCGAAGCGATGTTCAGGAAGAAGTGGTTCGCCTGGAAAACCACATCCAGCATTTTCTCGGACTGCTCGACGAACATGGGGAAGTAGGGAAGAAGCTCGACTTTCTTCTGCAGGAGATGAACCGCGAGGCCAACACCCTGCTCTCAAAAACATCGGGCCTGGCGGGAGAGGCCTTGAAGATTACTGAAGCTGGACTCAGCATGAAGGCCGAGATCGAAAAGTCGCGTGAGCAGGTGCAAAACCTAGAATGAGCGCTCCTCAACGCAAACCGGTCGTGTACATCATTTCTGCCCCGTCCGGATCCGGCAAATCGACCCTGGTAAACGAGATCCTGAAATCCGTAACCGATCTCGAGTTCTCCATTTCTTACACCACGCGTCCTCCGCGCGGCAGCGAAATCAACGGCCGGCAGTATTACTTCATCTCTCGCCCTGAGTTCGAGCAGATGATTCGTGAAGACAAGTTCCTGGAACACGCCGAAGTCTTCGGCACCCACTATTACGGTACGGCTCGCAGCTTTCTTCAAGAAGCCGAAAAGAAAGGACGCGATCTTCTGCTCGATATCGACGTGCAAGGCGCGGAACAGATCCAGCAGAAATTGCCCGATGCGACCAGCATTTTCATCCTGCCACCGGATCGCAAGACCCTCGAGGAGCGCCTGCGCAAACGCAGTGAAGATCGCGAAGAAGTCATCCAGCGGCGTTTGAGGACAGCGAGGCGCGAGATCGAGAACTACACCCGCTACAACTACATTCTCATCAATGATCAACTTGAGGAGTCAATCAAGAGGTTGCGGGCCATCGTGCGTGGCGAACGTCTGGTGCGTCTGGGCGAGCCGCTCACCGAGGATCAGGCGAAGATCGTGGCTATGGCCGATTGTTGCCGGCTGACGAATATTCGTGACCGCGTGCAGCGGATCCTCGATTCGTTCCGCGCTACGGATTCTGACCCGGGTAGTCCTTCGTAACCCAATGGCACTATCGTGGCCCCCGCAGATTTCAATTTCATGGCAGAATAGGTGTCATTGGCTTCGCTGGCGAAGAGCGCAGCGTAGAACTTTCGGCAATCAAAATCTTGCGTCCCCAGTCACAAGGGAGAGAGTCCATGAAATTGATCGAAGGCTTCGACAGCAACTACCGTTACATTCTGGTCGCCGCCCGGCGCGCCCGGCAACTGCAATCGGGAGCCCCGCCGGTGGTGCAAACCAACTCCCGCAAGCCATGCCGCATTGCGCAGGATGAAATCCGCGCCGGCAAGGTGAAGTGGGAAATTCCTGAAACCCGCAGCGCCGCCGAGCAGGCCGCCGAAGTCCTGGATCAGGCCTTCGGACACGAAGCCTAAATCGTTGTCGGCGGGGAGCGAGTTTCAAACATCATGAAAATTGCTCTCGGAGTTACGGGCGGAATCGCGGCGTACAAGGCGGCCGAGATCGTTCGCCTGCTGCAAGACCGCGGCATTCGCGTGCAAGTCATCATGACTGGCGCCGCACAAGAATTTGTCCGCCCGCTAACCTTCGCCGCACTCTCCGGTGAAAAAGTAATCACCGGAATGTTCGCCCCCGGCGAAGAACATGCTGCGAACATCGATTCCGCCATCGAGCACATTGCGGTCGCGCAGTCGATTGATGGCTTGCTCGTAGCTCCCGCAACGGCTGATGTTTTGGCTCACTTTGCGCAAGGCATCGCCAGCGATTTTCTCACCACGCTGTATCTCGCAACCACAGCCCCCGTAGTTGTCGCTCCGGCGATGAACGTCAACATGTGGAATCATCCGGCGACGCAGGCGAATTTGGAAATCCTGCGCAAGCGCGGCGTGAAGGTCGTCGATCCCGGCTCAGGATATTTAGCCTGCGGCATGACCGGCTCCGGAAGGCTGGCGGAAAACGAAACGATCGTCGCCGCCGTTCTCGAAGCGCTCGGAGCATCGCAGGATCTTGCTGGCGAAACCGTATTGATAACCGCCGGCCCCACGCGCGAGCGTATCGATCCGGTGCGCTATCTCACTAACCGCTCCAGCGGACGCATGGGCTACGCCATCGCCGAAGCCGCCCTGCGCCGCGGCGCTCGCGTGCTGCTGGTCAGCGGGCCAAGCGCGCTCACCCCGCCCAATGCAGCAGAAGTCACAGCTATTGAGTCAGCCGAGCAAATGCGCGATGCTGTGCTCAGTCGGTTGCCCCAGGCAACCATTGTCATCAAAACGGCTGCCGTATCCGATTACCGCGCAAAATCAGCCTCGGGCCAAAAAATCAAGCGCAAAGGGGCGCTCATCCTCGAACTCGAGCCAACTGCAGACATTCTGAAAGAAATCTCAGCGCGCAAGCAGTCGCAGATCATAGTCGGTTTCGCTGCAGAGACCGAGAACGCCCTGGAAAACGCCCGCCAAAAACTCGCTGCCAAACATCTGGATGCTATCGTAGTCAACGACGTATCCCGCGACGGCATCGGCTTCGATTCCGATCGCAATGCAGTCACCATCATCACTTATGACGAGATCGTAGAGGTTCCCGAAACCACCAAATGGGATGTGGCCCAGCGCGTTCTCGACGAAGTGGTTCGCATCCGCGATCGACGCAAATCCTCGGTAAACGCCTGAGGTGTTCCTTGCGGCGCCATCCATTGTCTTGGCCATACGTCGCAACACGCCTGCCGGATCGAAGTGCCCTTGATCCCCTGTGTCCTCTGTGTTTACCAGTCGGTGCGCGCGTGGCGTAGAATGCTTCTTCAATCTTCTAAAGGAGCCGAGCATGACGCAGAAAGTGATCGAAATTATTGGAACATCAAGAGAAAGCTTTGCCAGGGCCGCCGAGGCCGCAGTGGCAGAAGCAGCGAAGACTGTCCGCGGCATCAAATGGGCGCACGTGGAGTCGCTTGACATGCAGATCGAGGGTGGAAAGGTAACGCATTATCGCGCGGCGACGAAAATTTATTTCGATGTGGAACATTAAGAAGAATAGATTTCAAACGCAGCGCTAAGTCATTGCTTTTTATAAAATGCCTCAGACTCTTGATCCGGACCTTCGCCGTGCACTAGCCGAGCGCATCCGTTTCTATCATGAAATGGGCATCTACGACTTCTACCGGCGCGGGCCCACGACGGCGCGAACGGCAGAGGTCGAATCCGGCTCTGCCGGTGCGACATCGTCAGTCCTGGAACCGCCGTCCGAAATGCGAGAGGAAATGGCCGCTAGAAAATCCGCCGTCGTCCAAGTTGCCGAAGAAGATATTGTCGAGATTAACGATCCCAAGCCTGAGCATGGTGTTGCTGATGCGAGCGCCGCGCTCAAACTGATTCGCGAAGATCTTGGTGACTGCACCCGCTGCAAACTTCACAAGCAAGGCCGCAAGCAGATCGTATTCGGTGTCGGCAATGCCCGCGCCGAGTTAATGTTCGTAGGCGAAGGTCCTGGCGCCGATGAAGACACGCAAGGCGAGCCCTTCGTAGGCCGCGCCGGGCAATTGCTGAACAACATGATTAAAGCGATGGGCTTGAAGCGCGAAGATGTCTACATAGCAAACATCGTCAAGTGTCGGCCGCCGGGTAACCGCCAGCCCGAGCGTGATGAGTGCGACACATGCTCGCCGTTTCTCATGCGTCAGATTGCCGTCGTCAAGCCCAAAGTGATCGTGGCCCTGGGCGCGACCGCGGCCAAGAATCTGTTAGCGATGAACGCACCCATGTCTGAACTGCGCGGCCGGTTTTACGACTTCATGCCAACGGGCGTTCACAGCGATTCGACGTGGCCCGGCGCGCGCCTGGCCGTCACCTACCATCCGGCGTTCCTGTTGCGTGATCCGCGTCAGAAGGGTGAAGCGTGGAAAGATTTGCAGATGGTGATGAAATATCTCGGGATCGAGCCTCCACCGAAAAGTACACAGCAGGCTGAATGAAGGTAAGCAGCGCTGCGTCACGGCAAGCCGTGGCATGTGTTTTCTCCGCCGCTGTCGCTTGGAGGCTAGGTCGGCCGATCGAGGGAACCGAATTTGGCGGCGGCCAACTTACTGGCCGGTTGCTCGAGATGCAAGAGATGGGTCTGCTGCTGTTCGTCGCAGCTCTATTTCTCGGTTTCTTCTACCGACACCTTGCTGCGGCGCTCTCCGTTCTCGCATGCCTGCTCTGTTTCCCCCTTTGTTCCTGGTTTATTGCTCCAGGTATCTTCCATAGAGTCTTTCGGGGAGTCTGGTCAGTACCGCTGACCGCGAATGTTGTCTGGGACAGATGGGCGATAGCGGCGTTAGCTGTTTTTGCAATTACCGCGTGCATCTGTTTGCGTAACCTATTTGCCGCTTCCGCAAAATCGCAGACCTCCGGGTGAACCGTTTACACTGAATCCTTCCAATGCCCGAGTTCTGCGATGTAGCCCTGCCCGTGCCGCTCGACATGGTATTTACCTACCGCGTCCCCGCGAATGCCACTCCAGTAATTGGATCCCGCGTGCTAGTTCCGTTTCGCCAGCGGCGTATGACCGGCTTCGTCGTCGAGTTACACGACCGAAAACCCTCAATCGCCACCAAAGCAATTTATAGCGTGCTCGACCCCGCGCCAGTTCTCGATGATCAACTTCTCCGGCTCGGCCGCTGGATATCGGATTACTACCTCGCGCCTCTCGGCGAAGTCTTTCGCACCATGCTTCCCTTGAGCGCGGAGTTCAAACGCTTCATCTCCTACCGCATAACGGCAGAAGGCCGCAAGGCACTGCACTTCGCTGGAATGTCCGGATCATCTTTACGCTCACGCCGATCTGCGGAAGAGCAGGCCGCAGAATTTCGCGTACTCGATTACCTGGCCAACTCCTTGCCTGAGAACGAGCTTGATTTGAAAAGCAGAAACGGGAAGGGCACGGCTTCAGCCGTGCCTCAAATCGCTGGCGACGAAGGATTAGCCCCTGAGGGTAACGCAGGAATCCGCGAAGAAACGCTGCGTTCTGCAACCCATGTTTCCCGGTCAATGCTCACAGGAATGGTGCGAAAGAAATGGCTAGCCCGCGAAGATGTGTCTGGCGCCCGCGACGCGGTCCGGACGACCAAGGTCGCCCTGCTTAAATCCGCCGACGGAAAATTGAACGCGAACCAAAGAACACTTATCGAGACCGTCGCCGCGTCGGGCGGCCGCGTGCCCGTGGAAACGCTGCGAGCGCTCGATATTCCGCGTACCACGCTGAGCACGCTCGTGAAACGAGGCATCATCGAAATCCTCGAAGAAGCGGCAGGGTTCGAAATCTCGCGCAGTAAACCAAGACCCTCCCCGTTCGACTTCAGTTTCAACACCGCACAGCAAGCCGCCTTAAAACGATTGCGCGAAGCTGTCGAAACAAAGAAGTTTGCCGGCATGTTATTGCACGGCGTCACCGGCTCAGGCAAAACTGCGGTATACCTCGCGGGCATGCGCGCCGTACTCGAAGCGGGACGCTCGGCCATTCTTCTCGTACCCGAAATCGGCCTCACCCCTGCCGTTGCCGCTGATCTGCACCAAATTTTCGGCGACGAAGTCGCAATTCTTCACTCTGCGCTCTCCGACAAGGAACGCGCCGAACAATGGCATCGCATCAAGAGTGGAGATGCACGCATGGTGGTGGGTACGCGCTCCGCCGTCTTTGCCCCGGTCACCGATCTCGCTTTGATCATCGTAGACGAAGAGCATGACTCGTCCTATAAGCAGGAAGAAACTCCGCGCTATCACGCCCGCGACGTGGCGGTAATGCGGGCCAAAATGGCGAATGCCATTGTAGTCCTCGGATCGGCCACGCCTTCGCTGGAGTCGTATTACAACGCAACAAAAAATAAATATGCCCTCGTCGAGTTGCCCGATCGCGTGGAGCAGCGCCCGCTGCCGGAAGTCGAAATCGTGGACATGCGTCAGGAATTTCAAGAAACCGGCCACGAGCAAGTTATCTCACGCAAACTCGCTGCGGAAATCAAAGCGCGCTTCGAGCGCAAAGAGCAGGTCATGGTGCTGCTCAACCGCCGCGGATATTCACCAGTTGTGCTCTGCCGCACTTGCGGCAAAACGCTGCAATGCCGGAATTGCGCGATTTCGATGACGCACCACAAACGCGAGAACAAAATGGTTTGCCACTACTGCGGCTTTGTCGCAAGAGTTCCCGAGGGGTGCGCGCATTGCGGCAGCGAGTATGTATATTTTCTCGGTACAGGCTCGGAGAAATTAGAAGAACTGCTTCACGGCATGTTCCCGCAGGCGCGCATCGCGCGCCTCGATCGCGACACGGTACGCGGACACGAAGACTTCGAGCGCACCTTGAGCGCGCTCAACGAAGGCGAACTCGATCTCCTCGTCGGCACCCAGATGATCGCCAAGGGCCACGACATTCACGGCGTCACGCTGGTGGGCGTGGTAGGAGCCGATAGCGCGCTGGGACTACCCGATTTCCGAGCCGCTGAACGCACCTTCCAGCTGCTTACGCAGGTTGCGGGCCGCGCTGGCCGAGGCCAATCCCCTGGAAAAGTTATTCTGCAAACCTATTTTCAGGACCACTACGCCGTGCAATACGCTGCCCATCACGACTTCCCCGGTTTCTACGACAAAGAACTCCGCTTTCGAAGCTGGATGCACTATCCACCGTATTCAGCGCTGGCTAACGTTCTCATCCGCAGCGACAAGCTCGACGAAGCGCTGCAGTGGTCTGGCACGTTAGGAAAGTGGTTCGAGCAGACTCGTCACGAAGGCGTGCGCGTGCTGGGCCCAGCCAGCGCCCCGATTACGCGGCTGAAACGCGACTATCGTTACCACTTTGTGCTGAAATCCCCCAGCCGCGAAAAGCTGAATATGACTCTGCGCGCTATGCTTGCCTACGCAACCTCGAAGAAAATTCCGCGAACCCAAGTCGTCGTCGACGTGGACGCATTGTGGCTGATGTAAATTTCTCTCACCGCAGACTATTCTTAATCGCATGGCAGAGAAGCCAAGATTCTTTCCAACGCTTGCCCATTGGCGCGCCTGGCTCGAGGAAAATCACTCCAGCCGGCAGGAGTTCTGGGTTGGCCTGTACAAGCGCGATTCCGGTCGCCCGAGCATTACGTGGCCGGAGGCAGTCGACGGTGCGCTTTGCTTTGGCTGGATCGATGGCGTCCGCCACAGCATTGACGAAATCAGCTACAAAATTCGTTTTACCCCGCGCAAGGCGCGCAGCATCTGGAGCGCGATAAATATCAAGCGCGCGATCGAACTTTCGAAACTGGGGATGATGCATCCCGCCGGGGTTGCCGCTTTCGAAAAGCGGGACGCGAAGCGATCTGGAATCTACGCGTATGAGCAAAGAAAAACGGCTAAGCTTCCAGCCGAGTACGAGAAGCAATTCCGCGCAAACAAGACTGCGTGGGCCTTTTTCACGGCGCAGCCGCCATGGTACCAGCGAACCACAACTTTCTGGGTTATCAGCGCGAAAAAAGAAGAGACCAGAACGAGGCGGTTGGCCACGCTTATCAAAGATTCTGAGGAGCACCGGACCATTGCACAACTCACGCGTCAAGGGACAAAAAAATGACGGGCGAATGGCTCCCATCGCTGCAGAGGCGCTCGGCGAACGAAGGCGTCCGTCCTCCACATCCACGGAAGGACGGACGCCTTCGTCCGTTCGCATTTCTCTCCTTACTCTTTGCCACCGATCTTTCCTCGAATTACGACCACCGAGGCCGCCGGCAAATCGAACAAGGAATTCTTATCGGCGTTAAGCTTGGTACGAACAATCGGCCCGTCCGGATCCGCCCATCCCTTTCCGGTCGTGACAATCGTCGGCTTGCCGCTCTCTTCCGCATGCGCCATAAATCGCGTCGGCGCTGGGTGCCATAGATATTGCGCGCTGCCGAATGTCGAAATCTCGACCGCGCCCGCAAAGCTGCGTTCCTTATCTTTCGGTTCATCAAAAGCGATACGAACCCGATCCGCATTTTGCTGATCGCGATTCACCGCCATCACCGCCCACTCTCCATCCGGACGCTTCACCGCATAGGCCGTAACTAAATCGTGATCAGCTCCATCCTGAACATCGCTTGTGGCCGAAAATACCTGATGTTCACCGCCCCCTGGCTGCGCCCACTCCAGATTGATCACCTGCGCGACAAAAAACTGCGCCAGCGGCTGCTGAATCTGATAATTCGCATCCACCGTGAACATGCCGAACGTTCCCGGGGAGTTATTGCAGCCCGGCTCCATCTGCAGCGGCAGATAATGGAAGAAGTAAACGCCCTTGCCGCCCGAGTTCAGAAATGCCCCGATGTAATCCGCCAGCCAGAGTCCAGAAAAAACATCCTGATACGTCTCGCTCGCGGCGGACGAAAGATTTCCCTCGGTGATAAACATCGGCATATCAGCAGGAACGCCGTCTTCATGCCAGACCTGCATAATGTGGCTCACCAACTCCGGCTCCTCGTACAAGCTGCCCCACGGGATCCGGCATGGATCGTACGGATAATGTTCGAACGAAAAAAACGCCAGATCATTCATGCGCCCATGCTGTTTAAGGTAATCGAGGAACCGTTCAGCCCACGAAACCTTTCCGTTTGCGTCCGCCCACACCTCGATGTCTTTATTCACTCCCTGAAACGACGGTCCGCCAAGCTTGAGCGAAGAATCCACGCGATGAAGCGCCGTGGCCCATTGCAAGTACAGCGCGGCATAGTCCTCTGGCAACATATATTGCCCGTCTGCCTCCTCACCCATTTCAACGTAAGAAATCGGATATCCCCGCGCTTTCAAATACGCAATCTCTGCAGCCGCGTTTTCAGGCGTGTCATACAGCATTGCCACGGGAATCATCGCGGGCAGCCCGCGCGTCACCCCGCTGGTGAAAAATAAATCGAACCCCATCTGCGCCTGCTTTGTCGATTCCAGATCAGACGTCCGATGCCACGGGTCGACCGACGAAGCATAAGTCGTCGTCTGCTCTTGATCTGCGGTGTGCCGCACGATGTCATGAAACTTGCCATCGGAAGTGCTTGTACCCAAGTACAGCTCTCGAATCGAGTAGCCCACACAATTCCGTGGGTCACCTGGTCCATCTGTGTCGCAGGTATTGGACGATTCCGTCATCCACATCCGTACAAACCGCACCGGCAGCGGCACAACGCTCAAACGAATCGTTACGATTCCCCCTTTTCCATCCGTCACCATGCCTTGCGGAAATGTCTGCCAGACCCCGCGTGTAACGGCTTTGATCGGATCCTCGCCCGTCCAGTACTGCACCACGTAACGCCGCGCATACGGCTCAGCCCACGCGATGCGAATGCTGTCGATCTGCTGCATCTGCGCCAAATCAATCACTACCCACTGCGGGTGCAGCGCATCGCTCTCGCCCGTGAAGCGCCGCGTTAGGTAAGGGTTGCTCTTCCAAAAGGAATTCAGATCGCCATCGGTCAGCCGCGAAAAGCCTACGTTGTCGGTCCCATCGTTGCGCGTAGTTCCCCGGCGCGGAAGCGCATATCCGTAGGAATAGCGAATCATCTCGGTCGGAGTTGAAGCGCCGGTGAAGTAACCTTTGCTGCTCGCGTCGCTCCACGTCCCCTGTGGATTCCAATGCCACGCCTCGATCGCAAGCTCCGTGTTCTGTCGATAGGTGACCGGCTGCCAGCCAGAGGCGAGTGTTTTCTCCAAAGTCGGCTGGAGCAGGTCTTTGTCGATCGCCTCGACGGCAATGCGGTCTACGCCCGCTCCCAACGTTTGATTCGGAACAAAATGGTTCGTAGGGTGGGAAATATCGACCGAGATTGTCTGGGCTTCGACCGCGGACGAGAGGAGGGAACTCGCTACGCAAACGACAATGGCTGCCAGTTTCTTCATAGAAACTCACCCATCGGCTATTAAAACGATTGAATAAAGGAGTATACGAGAAACTAATTGGGAAGGCGAATCCACCGATGGGCCTTAATGAAAAAGGGTTCGCCAGCAAGGCGATGAAGGTTCACTAGCGAAGGCTCACCACTTAGGCCTTCGTGCGACTTCGTGACCTTCGTGGTTATCACTCCCTAATGTCCGCGAAAACCGCGCACCACTTCGGGCAGCGAAGAGTGCAGCATTGGCGTCGGCATGATCGTAAGGACCAACATCATCAAAGCGCAACCTGCCAGCCACGATCGTCTGCCTTCCACTCGCGGCCACTCGGCCACCTGAGGATGTCGCAAGCTGCTCAACTGCAGCAGAATCGCCCATACAAACCAGCCAGTCCACAGGTAATAGGCCATCCCCAGCAAAATGAGGATGGTCATTCGGGAGACAATTTTGTGCGCCCCCGGCGCAATGGAAAAAACAATATGGCCGCCATCGAGCTGCCCGCCGGGCAATAAATTCAGCGACGTTGCCAGCATTCCCACCCAAGCTGCTATTGCCGTCGGATGAAGCAACACTCGGCTCAAAGGCGCCGCAGACGCCCCACGCAGAACACCCAACGACACCAACATTCTGTGCACCCCCTGAAAAATCAACGGATACCCAAGCTCATACTCGCCGAAACCCAAGCCGCGATGCACCGGCTTCGACCAAGCCAGCGACACAGCGAGCACCGCCAGCGCGACCAAAAACCCCGCGATCGGTCCAGCAATTCCGATATCAAATAACGCAGTTCGAGATCGAATGCGCGACCTGATCAGGATGACCGCCCCCATTGTCCCGATCGGTGTCAGCGGCATCGGAATAAAAAATGGCAATGTCGCGTAAACGCCATACCGCCGGCAATACAAGTAATGGCCCATTTCATGAGCAAAAAAGAAAAGCATCAACGTGCCCATAAACGGCACGCCTCCCAGCAAACGCTCCGGATGCGAGCGCACCCAGTTCACCGGAAACAGCGGAACCACTTCTCCATTGATCGGCTCATCATCAAGCGAAAGCGCCGGCCGGTTGTGTTCGAAGTTGTATTGCATGCGCGCGCCGGTGACCAGGGTGGTGAAGCAGGTGCCGAAAAGCAGCAGAATGTGCAGCCAGTAGCGTGGCTTTGGCCGCGGCGGCGCCCATTCCGGCGCTGGCCGGAAGTATTCAAGGGTGGAAGCAGGAGAACTTGGATCCGACATGAATTCCCGCGCCTCGCAAATTGCGCGAGGCTTTCTTCCATGCTACTAGATCAGATGGAGCAACGCTTGGAAGACTGCAGCTTGCCTAAGAGAGATTTGCTGGCGACTGGACACTGACAGCTGCTTTATTCAGTCGATCGACTGCAGCTCTTTGCCGGGCTTGAAGCGCACGGCTTTGCCCGGCGGAATCGAGACCTCAGCCCCAGTGCGGGGATTGCGCCCAATCCCGGTTTTGCGCGGGCGCACGTTGAACACGCCAAATCCGCGCAGCTCAATGCGATGGCCGCGGGCCAGCGAATTCTTCATGCTCTCGAAAACCGTTTCTACGGCCAGTTCGGCCTTGGTCTTGGTAATGCCAGTTCTGGCCACCACTTCGTTGATAATATCGAGCTTGATCACGAACGGCTCCCGGGTGCGGTGTGAATATCGCGCTTCAAGTCATTGATGCTATGGAAGATATGCAAGATTGTCAACGGGAGCATCTCTCCCGTAAACTGGCTTGCACTTTGCACAGCGCCATCTTGTCATCCCGAGCGAAGCATGATCGTCCGCAGGACAATCACGAGAAGTCGAAGGACACGCCCTTCGAGCCCGAGTGGAAAGGCTTCGTCACGCCGGAGATTTCAAACACCATGCCGCTGCCAGCCCGCATCTACGCCAATCGAAGGCCCGTCCAGATCATCTTTCTCCAGTCGGATGAAGTTTGCGAGACTAACTACGCCGACCGAAAAGGGAAGTACCAGTCTCAACAAGGGATTGTGTTGCCGAAGTTGTCAGGACGGGGCCAACCTCTTACCGATCGTCGGCTGATGTGAACCTATGGTAGGTGCGACCAACGACCAAATTCGCAGCTCAATCGCTGCTCATGAGGAGCTCATATGCGACGAAAGAAGGGTTTACCTGGCTCACACGCAAGTACCTTCCATCACGATCAATCTGCGAGTTAAGGAACCGCACCAACTGGTTTATTTGGCGCGGCTTGTTGCACACATCGGGTACGAGGAAATTGACTTCAGAGGCGCCTACCTTTAAATAACAACTTGGGCGTGTGGAATACCCAGGAAGAAGCTGTTGCCTTCAAAACGATGGAGCAATTCCGGCGTAGTTACGGGGAGAATCGATCTCTAGAGGCAGCTCCTGGCACCTATTTTCGTGACGACGAGTTCGTAGAGTCTATTTGCTGCCTACTTCAGCCGATGATGGTGGGCTGGGACGCCTACTATGTTCCGCGCTGGATGTCCGGGAATCTCGATTACTTTGTATCGGTCAGCCACGATGGCTTCATCGACATCGAAGCGAGGACTCAGGAAATGCGCGACAAGGCTCTGGAGATTCTTCGAGGCCACGCGTGGATGAGTCCCCTGCTGAAATACTGAACCTAAGGCCACGGGCAGCTAGCGCCGCCGTTCCTCTTCCTTAAACATATACTTAATAGCCGGCTTGTAAATCATCAAATTCGGTTCGCCATCTTCGCGCACGATCTTGATGCAGGTCTTGTCATACCACTCGATGATCCCGTGCACTTCCTCGCCATCCTGCAGCACGATCACCATCGGCGTCCGTGTTTGCATCTGCTTCTGGTAATAAAAATTCTCGGCGTTCGTCTGCTCCGGCGGCGCCGACTTGCGCCCGCCACCACCAGCGCCTATCGGCCGCTCAGCCCGTTCAAACCCGCCGCGCTCCCCGCGGTCATGCCGCTCCCGCCGCTCGCCACCTTGCATGTGGCCCGAACTGTGGTTCGAGTTATGGTTGGAGTTGTGATTGCCGTGATTGTCCACGCGCGGCAACGCCGGACGGATCAACTTGCGGTTGGCAAAGTTATCCTGTTCATCGGACGGTCTGGTGGGAGTCGGTTCCATGGTGTCCTTCATAGTGGCGCTTACTCCTGCACACGCGCTCGCGCAATTACAGAGTATTAAAGGGCCCTGAAAATGTATTTACGAAGGCGTGAAATTTAACTTACCGTACCACAGGAGCCTGCCCAAGACAATGCTACTCTCGTGCCAGTACCGCGCTTTTCAATAGCACGACTGTGCCAAAACTTGCATGCCAGTCGGTGTTTAGTTCGTATTCGACATATCAACGCCTCGCCGCTCATGCCCGAGCCATGTGACAACTGCCACCAACGTCGCAATAATAAGAACGGTCCATGCCAGCACCGGCGCGAACAATCCGCCATAACGCTGTTCGCTCAGCTTGGCCTGAATCACAACATTGCGGGACGAAAGTAAGTTACCAATCTGATAAGCGAAGCCTGGAAAAGTTCCTCGTACCGCCGCCGGTGAAAGTTCGTTCAAGTGCGCCGGAATTACTCCCCATGCCCCCTGCACCATAAACTGCATCACAAAACCACCCAGCGCGAGCATCGGCACCGTATGCGAATATGCCCACAGCCGAGTGACCGGAATCGCCAGCAGAGCCGCGATCACAATTGCGCGACGCCGGCCAATTTTTTCCGACCAGGTTCCAAAAAAAATCCCCCCCAACAGCGCTCCAACATTCGCGATGATCGCGATCAATCCGACAGTCTGCGGAGTGAAGTGGTGGTCCTTCTGCAAGAACGTCGGATAAAGATCCTGCGTGCCATGGCTGAACGAGTTGAATGCGAACATGAGCACGATCAGGAAGATGAATGTGCCCACGTAAGTCTTGATGTCCTTCCCCAAACGGCCTCCGGTGTTTCTTGCGACTTGCCCCTGTATCCACGCTGGCGATTCGTCCACTTTCGTCCGGATGTAAATCACAAGAAACGCCGGCAGCGCTCCAACAATAAACATCCCGCGCCAGCCAACCAGCGGGAAGACGGTGCGATAAATCAGGGCCGCGAACAGGTAGCCTACGGCGTACCCCTCCTGCAGCAAACCGGAAAAGAATCCTCGGCCCTCCGCCGGAAGAGTTTCAAACGCCAGCGCCGCGCCCACACCCCACTCCCCGCCCATGGCGATTCCGAATAAGGCGCGCGTGATGAGCAATATCTTCAACGAAGGCGCAAACGCCGAAGCCAGTTCGAACACCGAGTAAGCGATGATATCGATCATCAGCGTCACCCGCCGTCCATAGCGGTCGGCCATCACCCCGAACAGGAAAGCGCCAACCGGCCGCATCGCCAGCGTAAGAAAAATCGCTTCCGCAACCGCCGATACCTTCGCCTGAAACTGCGTTGCGATCGCGCTTACACAAAAAGTCAGAATAAAAAAATCGAAAGCATCGAGCGACCAGCCGAGAAAGCACGCCACAAACGTATTCCGCTGGACCGGAGTAAGGCGGCGAAAATGACCGATGAACTCCATGGGGGCTCCTCCACGAATTCGGTACGGCGCAAAGTCCAGCGAATGCTAGCATATGGAGTTCAATCGGCAACAAAAATCAGCAATCCGCCATGCCCGAACTCGACTCCCCGCAACGACAGGCGACCGATGCGCTCATGCTCACCGGTTTCTGGTACCGCGCCCTGCCCGCCGACCAGGTGCATCGCAATCACCTTCACAAGGCGCTATTGCTGGAGATCCCGTTAGTTATTGGACGCGACCGCGCCGGCCAACCCTTCGCCCTGCGCGACGCCTGCCCGCATCGCGGCATGCCGCTGAACGGCGGCCATTTCGACGGAGAGAATCTCGAATGCCCCTACCACGGTTGGCAATTTGACGTTCACAACGGACAGTGCCAGCTCATCCCATCGCTTACCGTCGATCAGACTCTGAAAGTCGGACGCATCTACGCCGGAAGCTATCCCTGCGAAGAGGAAGATGATTTCATCTGGGTGTACATTTCGGATCCAGGCCCGATTAGCGCGGGATTCACCAAACCCGAAGAAGCCCCGGAACCCGCGCCGGTTATCGAAAAATTCAGCGACAAATACAAACTCGCCTACCTAACGGCAGACATGCCAGTCAACATCGACCACGGTATCATTGGACTGATGGACCCTGCCCACGGGCCGTTCGTTCACCAAGCCTGGTGGTGGCGCAGCCGCCACAGCATCCACGAGAAAAAGAAAAACTTCGAGCCGATCCCCAACGGCTTCCGCATGAGCGCCCACACGCCCAGCTCAAACTCCGCGCCATACAAACTGCTTCGCCTATACGCCGACGCCGACTCCATCACCACCACAATCGACTTCACCCTCCCCAACCTGCGCCGCGAAGTAATCCGTGCGGGGAAGTACTGGTTCTCTTCGCTAACGACTGTAACGCCGACCACCCGCAGTCAATGCCGCATCGACGTAGTCGCCGCCTGGAACATCTTCCGCTGGTTCCCGTTCGGTCCCGAACTTTTGAAGTTCGTCTTCGCCAAATTTGTAGAACAGGACCGCCGTACCATGGAACTGCAAGCCGAAGGCCTAAAACACAGCCCGCATCTAATGCTGATCGACGACGCTGACCGTCCCGCGAAGTGGTATTTCCAACTGAAAGCGGCACACTTGGAAGCCAAGCGCTCGGGCGATTTCAAACATCCGATGACCGGGCCGGTAACACTCAAGTGGAAAAGTTGACCATGGAACCGCGGACGCCTTCGTCCGCGAATATCCGCCCAAAAATAACTTTCCACAGGAACTCCCCGCATCCCCCTACATACTTGAGCATCAAACTTAATTCTTACTCAGCTGTAGGGATTGATCCCGGAGAGAAAAAACGAACTATGCCCGAGCAAGAAGTCGAAATCCCCACTCAGGACGGCAGCAGCGACAGCGTACTCCTCTATCCCGACGGCGAAGGCACAGGGCCGGGCATCCTCTATTTCACCGACATCGCAGGCATTCGCCCAACCAACCGCGAGTCTGCTGCGAGAGTGTCAAAACAGGGCTACGTAGTTCTAATGCCGAACATTTTTTATCGCACCGGGCGCGCCCCAATGAGGCCGCCGTTTCGCGACCTGGATGCAGATGCGCGCGGCAAGCGCATTGCCGAACTAAGTGGCCCCCTTACGCCAGAAACAATGGAGCGCGACGCCTCTACCTACATCGACTTTCTGGCGTCACAGCCCCGCACCCGCAAAGGCATGCTTGCGGTAGTCGGCCACTGCTTTAGCGGCAAAATGGCCATGTATGCCGCTGCTGCCCGCGCCGACAGAGTCGCGGCGGTAGCATCCTTCCATGGCGGCGGCCTTTACACCGACGCACCCACCAGCCCGCATCTAATTTTGCCACGCATCAAAGCGCAACTTTATTTTGGCCATGCGACAGGAGATCGCAGCATGCCCGCCGAAGGGATCACGAAGTTCGAGGACGCCCTGAAGCGATGGGGAGGGAAGTACGAAAGCGAAACCTACAAGGACGCCCAACACGGCTGGACCTCGGCCGACAGTCCGGTCTTCAATCAGATCCAGGCCGAGCGCGCCTACGGAAAGCTTTTGGAATTACTACAGGAGACTCTATCCTGATTTCGCAACCGCGCCGAGAACACCGAATGTGGGGCAGCCGCCTCGGCGGTCCAGTCGAGCGAAGCGACACGACACTTTATCCTACTCACTAACCAGCCACTCCATAGCCTCTTCCCGCGTGCCGAAAGTAGGCAACTCGCGCTGAGAAAAATTCTTGAAATGCTCGTAGAAGACATGCGGCAAGCTCTCCGTCCCCACAAAAGCCGCCCGCTTCACAAACGGACGATCCAGCACCAGCACTTCCTTGATGCGCGTGGCGACGGTCTTATCGACTTCGGCGTCGGTGAAATCCGTAAGCGTAAGCATGGAGCCGGGCGCGTGCCGCGCAATATCCGCGCGAATCAGGTCGAGCAGGACCAACAACTCTTTTGCCACGCAGTGCGACACGTCGATCAGATAAATGGCATGACCTTTATGCTTGATGAATCGCAGCCGCTCGTGGGAATCGGGAGGAGAGTTCATGATAGTAACGACTCCACCACGCCGTAAGCCCCGTCCAAAGCGGAATCGAGAGCAGAAGCGTCTTTTCCGCCGGCCTCGGCGAGATCAGGACGGCCTCCGCCCTTGCCGCCAACTTTCTGAGCCACCGGACCGATCACTTTGCCCGCCTGAACTTTATTTACAAGGTCTTTAGTGACGCCGACGATGAGCGAAACGTTCCCATTCGAAGCTGAGCCGAGCACAACCACGCCCGAGCCGATCTTGTCGCGCAGTTGATCGATCAGAGTCCGCATCTGCGCCCGTTCCAGATTATCCACGCGATATGCCAGCACCTTCACACCTTTTACGTCTTTCACCTTGTCGCCGATGTTCGCGGTCGAAGACGAAGCCGACTTCATCCGCACCGAATCCAGTTCCCGCGCCAACCGTTTGATCTCAGCGTCTTTCTTTTCAAGCTCAGCTCGCAAAGCGTCAGCAGGACTCACGGGGGCGCCCCACCCTTCCCCCTCAGGGGAGGGTGGGATTTTTGACTTCGCATCCCTCTTAACAAGCGTAGAAACAACGGAATGAACGACCTTCTCCAACTCGTGATCCTTGCGAAAATGAGCAAGCGCACCCGTGCCCGTGACCGCCTCGACTCGCCGCACGCCCGACGACACGCTGCCTTCCTTCAAAATCTTAATCAATCCAATCTCGCCGGTTGCACCCGTGTGCGTGCCTCCGCAAAGCTCGGTAGAAAAATCGCCGATGCGCACCACGCGCACCTTGTCGCCATACTTTTCACCGAACAGCGCCATCGCATGATATTTGTTGATGGCTTCTTCGATGGGAACGTCGGTAATGGTCTCGACGATCTGGTTGCGCAGCACTTCCTTGTTGATGATGTCCTCGATGTCCTGCAACTCTTCGTCTTCGACCGCGGTGAAGTGCGAAAAGTCGAAGCGCAGGTGATCCGGCGCAACTAGTGATCCCGCCTGCTTCACATGATTCCCCAAAACCTCACGCAGCCCGGCGTGAAGCAAATGCGTGGCCGTGTGATTGCGCATGGTCGATTCACGGATGTCCGCGTTGACTACGGCGTCGAGGTGATCTCCTACACGAATCGCAGACTTCGCGATGACCTGATGCGCGCGCACGCCCTGAATCGGCGCGTAGCACCCCGTTACTTCGGCGACAACGGTATTGTGATCGTCGGAGTAGAACCATCCTTGGTCGCCGACTTGGCCGCCGGAATCGGCGTAGAACGGCGTGTGATCAAGAATGACCTCGCCGGATTCGCCGGCCTTGAGTTCTTGCGCGCCTTGGCCATTCTTGATGATGGCCAGCACTTCGCGGCCATCAGAGCGGGTTTGCCGGTAGCCTTCGAAGACTGACTTCGGAAGCTGCTGATACGCGGGGTTGGCGGTCTGCTTGGCCGCGCCTTTCCACGAGGCACGGGCACGGGACTTCTGCTCGACCATCGCAGACTCAAAACCGCCTTGATCAAGAGAGATTGCCTGATCGCGACAAGCATCCTCTATAAAATCCAGCGGTAGCCCGTAGGTGTCGTAAAGCTTAAACGCCTTGCGACCGTCATAGACAGGCGAGAGTGCAAGGTCAACAGTCTTCCAGTCCCTCTTTTCCAGCGGGACAGCAGGTTGAGTTCTTCTCTCCGCCCGCGCTTTTTCCCTGGCGGCTATCAGCGGCGCAAGATCCTCTTCGAGCTTCGCCAAGCCGACCTCCATTGTGTTGCTGAACCGTTTCTCTTCCGTCAGCACCACCCTCGACACGTTATCCGCTGACTCCCTGAGTTCCGGATATGCATCCTGCATCAAATCGCGCACGGAGGGCACCATCCGATAAAGAATCGGCTTTGTCTGCCCGAGCAATCGTCCATGTGTAATCGCTCGCCGAATAATCTTCCGCAGGACATAGCCGCGTCCTTCGTTCGACGGCAGCACGCCATCCGAGATCAAAAACGTCGCTGCGCGCGAGTGGTCAGCGATTACACGGAGAGATGCTGCTCCATGCTGGATAACCTTGCCATCGAAGACCTTTTCCACGGCCTCAACAGCTATCAGTTCTTTGGCCCTCCTAATCAGCGGCGTAAACAAATCCGTCTCATAATTTGAAATCACGCCCTGCAGCACCGCCGCTACGCGCTCCAGCCCCATGCCCGTATCAATTGACGGCTTGGGCAACGGGTTCAACTTCCCCGAAGCATCGCGGTCAAACTGCATGAACACCAGATTCCAAATCTCGACATAGCGCCCACAGTCACAAGTAAAGGCACAATCCGTATGCCCCGCATCGGAAGCGGCCGGACCCATGTCGTAATGAATCTCGCTGCACGGACCGCAGGGGCCGGTATCGCCCATCTGCCAGAAATTATCTTTCACCCCCAGCTCAAAGATTCGATCTTTAGGCACACCCTGGCCAACCCACAGGTCGTAAGCTTCAATGTCGCGCGGCACTCCGCCTTCGCCGTTGAAGATGGTGACGTAAAGCTTATCCTTCGCAATCCCGTACCAGTCCGGCGAAGTGATCAGCTCCCACGCATAAGCAATGGCGTCCTTCTTGAAATAATCGCCGAAGGAAAAATTCCCCAGCATCTCGAAGAACGTGTGATGCCGGTTGGTGAATCCCACGTTCTCCAGATCGTTGTGCTTGCCGCCAGCGCGCACACATTTTTGCGAGGTAGTCGCGCGCGAGTAATCGCGCCTCTCAAGGCCCAAGAAAACGTCTTTGAACTGGT
>Ga0116105_1000102_pt1 | contig 28710 bp, 31 predicted proteins | sample June2015DPH_6_20_FD_89716 | JGI IMG/M metagenome (GOLD analysis project Ga0116105, IMG submission 89716) | Peatland microbial communities from SPRUCE experiment site at the Marcell Experimental Forest, Minnesota, USA - June2015DPH_6_10 | ecosystem: Environmental > Terrestrial > Soil > Wetlands >... | reverse complement strand
TGGGGAACTTTTATACGCTCCGCGATCTGGTGTTGAAAAACCACAAACCATCTTCGATCCGATATCTACTGTCGTCCGTGCCTTATCGCAACCAGTTGAACTTTACTTTCGATGGACTGAAGCAGGCTGCGGTCTCGGTGGATCGACTGCGCAATTTCCGCCAGCGATTGGTGATGGGAAACTTTGAACCGGGCTGCAACGCGGAAATGCAAGCCTTGGCGAAAGAAGCTGGAGACCGCATCAGAACCTCGCTGGAAGATGACCTCAATACAGCCCAGGCGCAGGCTGCCATTTTTGAGATGGTGCGTAAAGCGAACTCGGCATTGGATGCCGGGCAGCTTAAGAGAGCAGACGTTGAGCCGCTTCTGAATGCGCTGCAGAGGTTCGATGAAATTTTTGCCGTGATTGAAGACGACGATGCATCCAAGATGAAGCAGGTGTTTGATTGGGCGCGAGCGGAAGGGCGGGAACAGGATGTAAGCGCCGGGTTACAGGAAGCCGTGCAATCCGGCCAGTTTTCGGATTCCGATATCGAACGGAAAATTGCTGAGATGGAGGCAGCGCGGCGCGGCCGCGACTTCAAGGTTTCCGATGCTCTGCGCTCTGAGCTTGTGACCGCTGGAATTCTTATTGAGAATACGAAAGACGGCGTACGCTGGAGAAGAAAGTAATTTACGATCCGTTGGCCGTCGCGGTTCAACCCTGCGCCTATGAAATCGTTCGATGAATATCTGATTGATGCCGAGGTAGCCCACGGACATTTGTGTGCGGGACAGGTACTGGGCGTGCGGTTGGCGATGCTCGGCCTTGCAAAGCTCGGCATCGACGATCCGGCAGGGAAAGACCGAAAGCGGCTCGTCACGTTTGTTGAGATCGATCGCTGCGCTACTGACGCAGTTGCAGTGGTTACCGGCTGCCGTTTGGGAAAACGTGCGCTAAAGTTTCGCGACTGGGGCAAAGTGGCGGCAACTTTCGTGGATGTGAGCGCGGGCAAGGGCGTCCGGGTTGCTGCCAAAGAGTCTTCCAAAGCGCTCGCCCGAGAGATGCATCCGGAGATTGCGGACAAAAATCAGCAGCAGATGCTTGCTTATCGCGAGATTACCGACGATGATCTTTTCACCATTCAATGGGTGAAGGTTGATTTAGCTCCCGAAGAGTTTCCCGGATACAAAGGCGAGCGCATCGTCTGCGAGGCTTGCGGCGAAGGGATCAACTTCCGGCGGGAAGTGCACGTTGGTGGGAAAATTCTTTGCCGGGCCTGCGCCGGAGACTGTTATTACCAGGCGGTCTAAGACGACTGCTCGTAGGCATAGGCCGCGCGCAAGATCGTAGCTTCGTCAAAATGCTTCCCTAGAATCTGCAATCCGATCGGCAGCTTTTTGTTCGTTTCGCCGCAAGGAATGGAGATGCCAGGAATGCCGGCCAGGTCGGCGGTCACGGTATAGATGTCGGCAAGATACATAGCGAGCGGATCATTCGACTTTTCGCCGAGGCAAAATGCAGCCGTGGGGCTGGTTGGGGTCACGATCGCATCCACTCTACGGAAAGCTTCCTCGAAATCGCGGGTAAGCAGGGTTCGCACTTTCTGGGCTTTCAAATAATATGCGTCGTAGTAACCGGCGCTGAGCGCATACGTGCCGAGCATGATGCGGCGCTTCACTTCCGCGCCGAAGCCTTCGTCACGCGTCCAGCGGTACATTTCCGAAAGCGACTTCACTCCCGCGGCGCGATGGCCGTAGCGCACGCCATCGTAGCGGGCCAGGTTCGCGGACGCTTCTGCCGTTGCAATTATGTAATACGCTGGAATTGCGTAGGGAGTATGCGGCAGTGAGACTGGCACGATTTCGCAACCGAGGCTTCTGAATTTGTCGATTGCGGATTCGACCGCTTGTCGAACCTCGTCGTCCAAGCCATCTCCGAAATATTCTTTTGCAACACCGAGTTTCATCCCGCGTAGCGGTCTGTCTAGCTCGGCCGGATAGTCTGGCACAGGCAAGTCCGCTGAAGTGGCATCCATCGGATCGCGGCCGGCAATTGTGTGCAGAACGATCGCCGCATCCTTTACCGTTTTGGTGAGTGGCCCAATGTGATCGAGAGAAGAGGCGAAGGCGATTAATCCGTAGCGCGAAACGCGGCCGTAGGTTGGCATCAATCCCACGACGCCGCAAAACGATGCCGGTTGGCGAATTGAACCGCCTGTGTCGGAACCTAGCGCAGCTACGGCCATATCCGCGGCGACCGCGGCGGCTGATCCGCCTGACGAGCCCCCTGGTACGCGGCTCGGATCACGCGGGTTGTGGACGGGATGGAATCCGGAGTTCTCGTTCGAAGAGCCCATGGCGAACTCGTCGCAGTTCGTCTTACCGAGTACGACTGCGCCGGCGGCTTCCATGCGCGCCACGGCGGTGCAATCGTACGGCGGGATGTAGTTACTCAGGATCTTCGATCCGGCGGTCGTTCGAACTCCGCAGGTGGACATTACATCCTTGACCGCGACGGGCACGCCAGCAAGTGGGGGCAATGGCTTGCCTTCGGCAGCCATGCGGTCGATTCGATCCGCCTGCGTTACAGCGCGCTCTTTGCAGAGCGTTAAGTAAGCGCCGATCTGTGTATCTTCGTTTTCTATGCGCGCATAGTAGGACTCCGCGAGCGAAAAAGCAGTCACTTTCCGCTCTCGAACGGCGGATCGCGCGGCATCGATATTTAGCTGGTGCAATTCCATTTCGATTTCGACGAATGCTTGCGAACTCCAGGAAAGGCTTTTTCGAGCGGCGAACCGATTGGAAGCAGAGGTGCTCTTTTCTATCTCTCGATCACCTTCGGCACGCGAAAGAACGTTCCATCGGAATCAGGCGCATTTTCGAGTGCAACTTCCTGCGGCAAGGATTTACGAAGCCCCTCGAGAATATCTTCGCGAGTCGCGTAGGCAAACCGGTCACTTCCCTGCTCTGCTCCATCAATACGGTAGCGATCGGAAACCTGGGCCATAGGCTCCACATTCGAGGTGTCGAGTTCGTTGAGCCGGTCGACGTAATCGAGAATCGAGTTGAGATCTCTCACCATTCCGATGCGCTCGGCGGCGGAAAGCTCCAGATTGGCCAGATCGGCGACGTAGGCGACGTCTTTTTCCGTGACTTTCATTTTTCCGGCGCTTCCCTGCGGATCACAAAATCGATTCTCTCCACCTTTTGTCCGGCGTATCGATTCAGAAGCGCGAGATAGCGTGGAGCAAGGTTCTGCATTTCTTGTTTCCATCCTCCGTCGGGAACTTCGACGCTCAATACGGCATTGGCAAAGCGCAAAGCGCAGGTGCGCTCCGCTACTGTCGAACCACATACCAGAGGCCAGGCGAGAAGCGGGGCATCGGCTTGCGGCGCTCGCCGCAGCGATCCCACCACGATTTTTTCGAGACCCGATCCTACCTGCTGCAGAATGCACCCCTCAGAATTGCTGCCATTCATTGCGGCGCGGCGACTCCGATTTTAACATTCCGTTCTGAGATCGGTTCATGATTCCAGCGGAAACTGGCGTGTGACATACTTCAGGGCGGCATCACGCGAGAGCAGTTGGCCTTCGAGTTGGGCGTCTTCCACCGCATCCAGAATCTCACGAAACCTTGGCCCCGGCTGATATCCGGCGGCAATCAAATCATCGCCACTGATCAACGCGCTGGGACGGAACTGTTCCACGGGGATTTCTGCCAGCTTCTTCTGCAGGAATTCATACGTGCTCAGATTGCCATGACTGGCAAGGCTGTCGGCGCGGTGCAGAGCGAGATGTTCCTCGAAGCCGGGCAGGCGCATGAATCTCTTCAGGGTCGACTCTTTCATGCGGCTGACGTGGCCGAAGCGCATGTGATTGTCTACGAGAGCGAGAACCTGCGCCGTGTCTTGTTTCGAGAACCTGAGGCGCTCGCAGATTTCCTCGGCAATCTTCACTCCCACGTCCACGTGGTCGTCGAATCGAATGCGATCGGGGGCTACACGGAAGGTTGCGGGCTTGCCCACGTCGTGCAGCAGCGCGCCCCAGGCGAGCGTGGGCGGGCAAGGCGAAGGCAGATGATCCAGCAGTAATAGCGTGTGCACAAAGACATCGCCTTCAGGATGAAACTCTGGGGGCTGTTGAACGCCTTTCATTTTGGAAATTTCGGGAAGCACTTCATCAAGTAGCCCGGTTTGATCCAACAAGAGAAGCGCCCGCCGAGCATGGCCCTCGGTGAGCATTTTCGTTAGTTCATCGCGAACGCGCTCGCGCGATACTAGTTGAATTTCGGTGGCATGGCGCTGAATGGCGGCTAGCGTCTCGGGCTCGATTTCATACTCGAAGCGGGCCGCGAAGCGGACGGCGCGCAACATGCGTAATTTGTCTTCGGCAAAACGCCTGTCAGGAGCGCCGATGGCGCGAATTCGCCTGTCTCGCAGGTCGTCGCGGCCGCCGACGAAATCGAGCACTTCACCTGCAACCGGATCGAGCATCATGCCGTTGATCGTGAAGTCACGGCGAACCACATCTTCCTCAGGATTCTGGCTAAATCGCACTTCGTCGGGATGGCGGCCGTCCGAGTATCCGATATCGCTGCGGAAGGTCGCCACTTCGATCGTTTGAGCTTTCGAGCTTGCAGTCGCACGCACCTCTTCCGGGACTGGGACTAGAACAACGCCAAACTGCTCTCCCACCGCGTAGGTTTCGGGAAAGATCTCCATTACCTGTGATGGCGTAGCGTTTGTGGCGACGTCGTAATCGGCGGGTTCGCGGTTCAATAACAGATCGCGAACGCATCCGCCTACGAGATAGGCTTGAAAGCTGTGCTGGCGTAGCGTTTTGATAATCGAGATGGAAAATTGTTTGCTCATGCGCGGATAGCCCGGCAAAATTCATCATACCGCGGAGATTTTGAGATTGTGGGTGCGGATGCGAGTAGGACTACAGAAAAATCACAACGCCCCGCGGTCCACTCCGGCTTCTTCCTTGTTGACTGTCTTATAGGCCCATGCCATGCGCGGCGTGTTGTGGGATATGCCAATTTGCCCTTTTGCGTTCAGCACGATGATGCCGCCATGGCCGTCCAAACGCTGTTTCAGGTAATTGATCGCTTCCTGCGCGGCCCACTCCGGGAGATTGCCTGCCGCTACGCGGTCGGCTGTCCACTTTGCCAGGACCAGCTTCATAATGGGCTCGCCCCATCCCGTAGTCGAGACTGCGGCGCTGGAATTATCGGCATAGCAGCCACAGCCGATCAGGGACGAGTCACCAAGGCGGCCAGGAGCTTTGTTGAGAGTTCCTCCTGTCGAAGTCGCGGCAGCGATATTGCCGTCGCGATCGAGCGCAACCGCGCCGACAGTGTCGTGCGAGATGGTTGGAGCGAAAAGGTCGTCGCCGTGGCCGGCAGTATCGCGTTGATATTCGTGCAGGCGTTCGACCTCGCGGGGAATGACAAGGTCTTCGTTACGGCAAAGCTTGATGCCATGCTCGGCTGCGAACTGCTCCGCGCCTTCGGCGACGAAATAAACGTGTGGACTCTCGCTTAGAATCTTGCGTGCCGCCCGAACGGGATTCGCCAATCGTTCCACGCAGCCGACGCCCCCGGCGCGAAGCGTAGCACCGTCCATGATTAGAGCATCAAGCTGGACTTTGCCATCGCGGTTGAGGAAGCTTCCGCGCCCGGCGTCGAAGGTTTCGTCGTCTTCCATGATGACGACGGCTTCTTCGATCGCATCGAGGGCTGGGCCGCCGCGCTCCAGCACGCGCCAGCCGGCGGTCAGGGCGTTGCGCACGCCGCGGATGTGCTTTTCGACCATGTCATCAGGCATGGACCATGCGCCGCCGTGGACAACTAGGACAGGATTCGTCGACAAAAAGGACTTCTCCGGTGGATTTCGTTCTTAAGGCTGAAGGCACAGTCTAGCATTCGGCTCTGATTGCGGTTGGGGAAGCGCGCGGAGCCGAACTGATTGTGCCTCAACAAGTTCTTTGATCCCTAGGCGGCCTTGGCGGGGACTTGGGGATCCTGCGTTCGAGTCCAGGTGTAGCGCATGCGATGAATTACCGTAAGTGTCGATAGAACGGCGATGATCCATAGCACGGGGGCCATGCGGTTGAACAGCGCACCGATAATTACCAACACCAACCGTTCAGGCCGTTCCATGAAGCCTACGCGGCAGGACCCGATGAGCGACTCAGCGCGGGCACGGGTATAGCTCACCATGATCGCGCTGACCATCACAAATGCGGTGAGGACCACATAGAAAAAACGGTCGCCGCGGGCGTAAAAAACCAGGAGGCCGAGAAACTGTGAGGCGTCGCTGTAGCGATCGATTACCGAATCGAAAAACGCTCCGAAGCGGGTTACCCGGTTGGTGGCGCGGGCAACCTGGCCATCTACTAGATCAAAAAAGCCGGAACCGATAATCACGAGGCCGGCGTAGAAGAACAATCGACGTTGGGTGTACGCGGTGGCGGAGCCGAATAAAATCGCCGCCCAGGTGTTCACTACCAGCCCCATGAACGTGAGCACGTTGGGATTGATGCGCGACAGAGCGAGCCAGCGAACGATGGTGTCGAGCAGCACACCGCAGGCGCGGCCGAAGGCGCTCGTCCAGGAATGGTTCGCCATCAGGCTTGCGCTTTCTCGGGATCGGGTTCGTCGTGGATCGTGGTCAAGCTTAGGATTTCCAGCTCCCGCTTGCCGTTCGGAGTAATCACGATGGCTTCGTCGCCAACTTTCTTGTTCAGAAGGGCGCGGCCAATTGGAGATGTGGTCGAAATCTTGCCGGCGCCGACATCCGACTCCTCGCTGGTGACCAGCTTATATTCCATTTCCTCGTTCTTAGTGCTGTCGTAGACTTTCACCGTGGAACCCAGCCCCACTTTGTCCTTGGGGATGTTGTTCATGTTGGTCAGGGAGAGATCGGCGAGGCGCTTGCCGAGCTGGCGGAAGCGCGCCTTGACAAACTCCTGGCGCTGCTTGGCCATGTGATACTCGGCGTTCTCGCTCAGATCGCCGAGCGCGGCGGCCCGTTTGATCTCTTTGGGCAACTCGTGAACGAGTTCGTGCTCGAGCGCGTCAACTTCTTCCTGCAATTTCTTTCTGAGTTGGTCAGTCATGCGTAAAAAGGCAACTTTTTAAATTATAAACCGGCTCTCCCGACGCAAGGACGAGGTCGCTTGAAATAAACGAAAAACCCGATCTCAAGCCGGGAAGCGGTTTGAGATCGGGCCTGTGATTCACCGGAAGGCCGGTGAGATAGTTAGTCGGTGGTCCCGGTGCCGATGATGCCAAACGACAGGGCGGCGCAGCCGGTGGTTGAGACTTCGCAATCATTCGCGTAGTCGAAGCCGAAGTACAAAGAGTTGAAGAATCCCTCGTCAGCAGGCTCAAGAGCGCCGTAGCGATTCAGGCCGTTAGTGCTGCTGAAGTAGTACTGGGCGATGCTGCAGCTGCTGTTGCCGCTGTCGGTGCACTGCGGGGTGATGTTCAGCCAGTAGCTGCCAGCCGAAAGAGTGACGGCCGGGCTGATTTTCACCTTCAGTGTGTACTCAGTAAGGCCGAACGGGGAACGACCGGTCGGAATAAAGCTGGTGCCGGAGGTGGTCGAAGTTCCGGAAGCAACCGTGGACCCGCCGCTGCCTTCGCTAACGCCGCTGGCAATAGCCCAAGGAGAGGTGCTCGGGTCGAGGCCGTCATAACCATCGGCCAGGGTATTGATGAATGCACCGTCCACCGTCCAGGTTTGGCCGGCGGGCACTGTGAACGCGCCCCACACTGTGGTGTCGGAAACAAGAAGGGTATTCTCGTTCGCGAAGCCATTGTCGTTGGGAGCGTCGGGGTTATTGTCGCCACCGTAGAAGAGGCAGCTCGGAGAGCAGTAGGACGGTGGGGTCAGCGCCGGAAGCCCGACTGGATACTTTTGTGGAATTTTGCTCTTGCTAATAACCAAAGCCGAGTGGCCCTTGGTACCGGTCTTAGCAAAAGCAGTTGCGGCGAGAAGCGATGCTACCACTGCAATCGCGAGAAGCGTTTTTTTCACTGTGTTCCTCCTGATTTTTTTAACTGATGTTTTACTGAGAGTAGTGGTTCGGCAGATTGTGCCTTTCGATTCTTCGTGGAAACCGGAAGTGCACTGGGACCGAATCCTAACTCGCCTGAAAATAAAGTCAAGCGAAATCGAGCGCTGGACGCGGGATTTTGGTGATGTGAAATGTTCGCGCTAAAAATGTTGCAAGATTCTTCACAATTGGATGGGAGTGAAAACTTCTGCACAGCGCAGCATACGGGAAGTGCTGTATTGCAGTGGGCGGCGATGCGAGTGGCGAGGGAGCAAACCGAAACTCCTCCTGCCGCGCGGACATTGGCAACCTCAACCCTCCCGAATCGGTCCTCGTGGCTTTCCAAATTCGACATTTTCTACGGTCCACCCGAGACGAGATGGGTAGCATAGTTTCCAGGTGGTTTGATGATCCCGAGACGCACTGTGCAAGCCGCGCTTCGTATCTTGGACTGGCTGGCCGCGCGTACTCTGCCGCCGCAAGAAGGTCCTGCCCACCAGAGTACCGGACGCCGCGGCGAAGAGGCGGCATACTTCCATCTGCGAAAGCTCGGTTACACGATGGTGGCGCGAAATTTTCGTTCGCCACGCTGCCGGGGAGAGATCGACCTGATCGGATGGGACAAAGATGTGCTCTGCTTTGTGGAAGTGAAGACTCGCAGCACACGCGACGTAAAACCGGGAGAAGCGGCCGTGGACCGGCACAAGCGGAGTGAAGTGGCGGCGGTGATCAGAGATTACCTGCGCCAGCTTCCACCTTCGTGTCAATGGCGCTTCGATATAGTAAGCGTATACTATGACCGTTCAAGCCAGCCGAGGATTGAAGTGTTTCGCAGCTCCTCGCTGACGGCTTAGATTGAAATTTCGTCATCCTAAAAATGGCAAGAGGTTCGTTGCGTGCCTGAGTTAAGAAAAGATCCGATTGTTGGCCGGTGGGTAATTATTTCTACAGACAGGGCCAAACGTCCTACGGATTTTGCCCGCGAGAATGTGAAGCTAAAGGGCGGTTTTTGCCCGTTTTGCTATGGAAATGAGGGCAAGACGCCGCCCGAGATTCAAGCCTACCGGCCTGGGACAAACGGCGGCCCGGCATCGCAGCGCGATACGCCCGGCTGGACAGTGCGCGTGGTGCCGAACAAGTTCCCGGCACTGGGGATCGAGGGCAACCTGAATCGCCAGGCCGAGGGCATGTTCGACCGCATGAATGGCATCGGGGCGCATGAGGTGATCATCGAAACGCCGGATCACAACGCAAGCTTGGCCACGCTGCCTCCAAAGCGCATTGAAGATGTGCTGTGGACATTTCGGGATCGCATTCTCGATCTCAAAAAAGACCGGCGGTTCAAATATATTTTGCTGTTCAAGAATCACGGCGAGGCAGCAGGAGCTTCGCTCGAACACGCGCACTCGCAGCTGATCGCACTACCGATTCTGCCGATCAATGTGACTCAAGAGCTGGAAGGCGCGAAGCAATATTTTCTCTACAAAGAGCGTTGCGTCTTCTGCGACATCATCCGGCAGGAGACTGAAAATGGAAGCCGGGTTGTGGCCGAGAACGAAAATTTCCTGACCATCGCTCCGTATGCTCCGCGTTTTCCATTCGAGACGTGGATTCTGCCGAAGTCGCATGAGTCGGCGTTTGAAAATTCGTCATCGCACATGTTCGAGAATTTGGCCAGGGCTTTGAAGACGCTTCTGATCAAGGCCGACCGCGTGCTGGATAATCCGCCGTATAACCTGGTGGTGCACACTTCTCCGGCGCAGGATCCTTCCAATGACCACTACCACTGGCACATTGAGTTCATGCCCAAGCTGACGAAGACGGCGGGATTCGAGTGGGGCACTGGCTTCTATATCAATCCGACGCCGCCCGAGGAAGCGGCGAAATTCTTGCGCGAAGCCAGCGTGGAAGAACCGGTTCCAGTAACGGTTGGGTAGCTCAAGACTCCACGTCAATAAAATTAGGGCACGGCTAACGCCGTGCCCTTTGCAGTTGGATAGAGAGAGGCTGATGGCGGCGGGCGACGGACGCTACTGCGTGGCTCCCGCTGCAACAGCAGCAAGGCCAGAGTAGTCCAGCCGCGCTGGGAAATTGTCATGAAAATGTAAAAACTGCCGGGGCTAGTCACGCCTGCTCGCACTGACTCTAGCTTTGGGTGCGGTCCTGGAATTCTTCGTGCCACGCCATCTGGATGGCTTCTAGTTTGCCTTCGTTCGAAGCACCTGGATCGCCCTTGAAATCGGGCAGAGCTGTCACGTAGCGATGCAGGTCGGTAAAGCGAACCGTAAGCGGATCGACATCGGCATGCGCTTCGGAGAGAAGAATGCCAATGTCTTCGGCATCGTCCCAGGTTAGGGGTTTGGGCATAAAAGTCCTTTGTCGCAGGTTTCAAGGTTTCAGAGTTTCGAGGTTGCGAGCATGTGGGCTTTACCTAGTCAACTTTGAAACTCTTTCCTAGTGATGCTCTTCCGAGATGTAATTTCGATTCCAGGCCGGAATCTCGACCACAACCTTGCCGGGCTTCGTGATCTGTACCTGGCAGCCGAGACGCGAGTTTAACTGCAGATCGGCGGCCATGTCCAGACGGTCGGCTTCGTCATCATCCATGGGAGAGAGATTTTCGGCGCCCTCTTTGATCCAGACATGGCAGGTGGTGCAGGCGCAATTGCCGCCGCAGGCGTGGTCGAGCGGGATGCCGTAGTTCAGCGCGACGTCGAGAATCGACTCTTCCTTGCCGTGGTCTTCATAGGGCAGCTTGCCGTGCTCGAACTGCACGGTTTTGCCTTCCGGCAGGAACGTTACCTGTACGGTGTTTTCGCCGGGGGCTTCTTCGGTCAATGTACCGGCTCCTTGTGTTTTTTCTTTGGACATCGATTCCTCACTTGTCAACACTTACTCTTCCCAGTACAGCGATGGGGAGAGGCCATCGCGACAGACGGCGCTACTCGAATTCTGCCTTCGCCATCGGATGCGGTGCGGTTGGGCCTTCGCCCATATCCGTCTCATCCATATTTTTACCTTTCAACGCTGTCGTGACCGCACTATCCATCATTAACTCTGCCAAGCGCATTGTGCCCTGGTTTAGCGCATCGATGGCTTTGCGAATTGCCTGATAATCGTCTTCCGACTTCACCGCGATTAACGCTTTTTCCATTTTCGCGATGTTTTTCTTTTCTTCGGTTGTCAGCACAGCCCATGCGGGACTTTTCTTTCCTTTGTCGAGCGCGGCCATAATTGTTGCCGCCTCGTTACGCGCCTCTATTACCTGACGCTGCCGGAAGTCTTCCTCTGCACTGTCGAAGGAGTCGAGAATCATACTCTCGACCTGCTCGTCAGTGAGGCCGTAGCTGGGCTGGACTTGAATTTCGGCTTCTTTGCCGCTGCGTTGCTCACGGGCGGAAACATGCAGGATGCCGTTGGCGTCGATGAGGAACTTGACTTCGATGCGCGCCATCCCTGCGGCCATTGCCGGAATGCCCTTGAGATCGAATCGGGCTAGCGAACGGCAATCCTTCGCCAGTTCGCGCTCGCCTTGCAGCACGTGAATGGCGACATTCGCCTGGCCATCGACCTGCGTGGTGTAAAACTGTGTGGCCGATGCGGGAATCGTTGAGTTGCGCAGGATGATCTTGTCGGCGACGCCACCCGCGACCTCGATGCCAAGCGAGAGCGGTGTCACATCCAGTAGGAGCATGTTCTCAGTGGCTACCGAGCCGCCGCCGAGGATATTCGCTTGCACAGCTGCGCCTAAGGCAACTACTTCATCAGGATTCAGGTCCGTGTGCGGCCCACGCTGGAAGAGTTCTTTCACGAGGGCACGAACTTTGGGAATGCGCGTCGATCCACCGACGAGGACAACTTCATCGATTTGTTCCGGCTTTAAACCCGCGTCTTTCATCGCTTGCTTGCAGGGGCCGACGGTTTTGTCGATAACGGGCTGAATCAACTGCTCGAACTGATCTCGCGTAATCTGACGTAAGTAGCGCTTGCCGCCCGGCAGTTCAATATCGAGTTTTGTAGAGGCCTGAGAGGAAAGTGCGATTTTCGCTTCGATCACTGCTTTGCGGACAGTCTGCACCACCTCGGGGTTGCGACGAAGGTCGAGGCCAAGATCGCCCTGAATATCGTCGAGCGCGATTGTGATCAGCAGATTATCGATGTCGTCGCCGCCGAGGTGCGTGTCGCCGTTGGTGGCAACAACTTCAAAGATGCCATCGTGAAGCTTGAGGATCGAGATGTCGAATGTACCGCCGCCGAGGTCGTATACGGCGACGATTCCATTTTGCTTTTTGTCGAGACCGTAGGCTAAGGACGCGGCAGTCGGTTCGTTCACCAATCGCAAGACTTCTAATCCGGCAATGCGGCCTGCGTCTTTTGTGGCCTGACGTTGCGCGTCGTTAAAATAAGCCGGTACAGTTATGACGGCCTGTGTGACCGGCGCTCCGAAGAAGCGTTCAGCATTGCGTTTGAGCTGGCGGAGGATGAGCGCGGAAATTTCCGGCGGCGTGAATGTCTTTTTGCCGAGCTTGATACGTAGGACTTCGCCCGGTTGCAGATCCGCTGCCAGGCGGAATGGGAAGAACTTCAATTCATCCTTCACATCGTCAACGCCCCGCCCCATGAGGCGTTTGATCGAGTAAACCGCGCGCTCGGGATCTGAAATCAGAGAATTGCGGGCGGCGTTGCCGATGACTGGCTGATTATTCTGATCCAGAGCAACGACGGATGGAACAAGATTGGAGCCATCCTCGCCGGGAATTACGACAGGGATCTCCCCTTGCATGAAGGCCACGAGAGAGTTCGTCGTGCCGAGGTCGATTCCGACAATGCGATCGGTAGTCATTGCATTCAAATTTGAAGTCTAGCAATTGGCAGTTAGCCGAAGACTAATTGCTAATTGCTAACTGTCAATTGCTAGTCGCTCTCGAGAACTTCACTCACGTCCCGGACCAAGTTGCGGATGTAGTTGCGGCGGTTCAGTACATCCACCATTCTGTCGAGGGCTCGCTTGCGCTCATCTTCAGAAACAACCTGTCCGGCCTGTTCGCGATCCATCAGCGCATCCCAGGTCCTCCAGTAGCCTTGCAGCTCGTGCAGCAGGGCTTCGTACTTTTCTTCGAGTTCCAGCTTCTGGCGGCCGATTTCTTCGATCAGGGCGGGATCGTCCTCGCCCATTTTTTTCTGCATGCGGAGTTCTTCCAACTGCATGTTCAGCTCGAAGACTTCTTCCAGCAGGTCTGGGGGAACGATTTGCTTTTTCGCCTGTCCTGTCGACCGGGCTTGTTCCGTGGCGCTTTTCGATTGCTCTTCCAGTTCCACGCCTTCGAGCTTCAGTAGGTATTGCGTGCGCTTAATGGGATCCTTCAGGGTGCGGTGAGCGTCGTTGAGCAGTGAACTCTGCTGCAGGCTCCATTCCTGTTCCCGGTCACCCGCTCGAGCGTTGAGGTCGGGATGCAGTTTGCGGCTCAAACCGTAAAAATCCTTGTCCAGCGCTGCGACTTCGATATTTAACTTTCGTGGCAAGCCGAAGAAAGTGAAATAATCCACCGGCGCGGGCGGCTGCACCTTGCCGCAGGACTCACAAAAGTGCATGGCGCGCATGGTGCCGCACGACCAGCAGGACTGAGTTTCCTCTGGCGCGGGCTTCGCCGTAATCGTGGTTAAAGTTTTGGTCATCATTCTCGACTGCTACCACTCTTCATTCTTTGCCAACACGAACGCATACTCGCACCGGCCTACGCTCTGCTGTGTGGACGAGGGGCGGTCGTTTGTGGCGGGCTTTCGCGGCCGAGGGCGGCCGCGCCACAACACCGATCAAGCCGTAAACGAAGTCCCGCAGCCGCACGACTTCGTAGCCTGGGGATTCACGAAGACGAATCCCTGCTGCATCAGCGTTTCCTGGTAATCGAGGGTCATGCCGTGCAGGTAGATGAACGACTTCGGGTCCACGAACACGCGAACGCCTCCGAACTGGAAGATGCGGTCGCGCTCGCGCGGCTGAGTATCGAAGCGAATGTTGTAGCTAAGGCCGGAACATCCGCCGCCTTGCACGCCCAGGCGCAAGCCGCCCTGCTCTGGCGAGATGCCTTCCTTGGCCATGGCGGTCCGCACCTTTGCAACCGCCTTCTCGGTTATGAGAATGCCCTTGGCAGTTGCCTGCGTTGCGGGTTGTTCGGTAGCCGTCGTCATTCGATTCTTAACGCAGTGCCTCAGCGGCTAAAGCCCAACAGAGGCGCAGCGATCACGGCACGACTAAAGTCGTGCCCTTCCTGCGATGCGCCGCGGCGGAAGCCGCGCTCTTTCAAAGCTCAGAGCATCCAGCTCGCGCGAAAGCTTATTGCATCACTGTGGACGCGACCGGCTTTGCGCTTTCCTGCTTTTTCTTCCAGTCGCCGATTGCGGCGCGGATTGCGTCTTCGGCCAACACAGAGCAATGGATCTTTACCGGAGGAAGCGACAGCTCCTTCACGATATCCATGTTCTTGATGGCGAGAGCTTCCTCCACCGTTTTGCCTTTGACCCACTCTGTGGCCAGCGAGGATGAAGCAATCGCGGAGCCGCAGCCGAACGTCTTGAACTTGGCTTCTTCAATCACGTTGGTCTCGCGGTTTACCTTGATCTGCAGCTTCATCACGTCGCCGCACTCGGGCGCGCCGACGAGGCCGGTTCCGACGTCAGTGCTGCTTTTGTCCATAGAGCCGACGTTGCGGGGATTGTTGTAGTGATCGATTACTTTATCGCTGTATGACATTTGGTGTACGCTCCCGAATTCAAAGTTTCAAAGTTTCGAAGGTTTCAACGTTTCAAAGACTCCAAGCTCTCAAGGCTCCACAACGCCACGCGAAACCTTGAAGCCTGAAACTTTGAAACCTTGCTTCCTAGTGTCCCTCTCCAGCCCACTTTACATCCGCCAGATTGATGCCTTCTTTCGCCATCTCGTACAGCGGAGAAAGTTCCCGCAGGCGCTCGACGGTTTCGATAACGCGGTCGGCCACATAATCGACCTCGGCTTCGGTGTTGAAGCGGCCGATGCCGAAACGAATGGAGCTGTGCGCCAGATCGTCGCCGGTGCCGAGGGCCTTCAATACATAAGATGGCTCAAGCGTCGCCGAGGTGCATGCCGATCCGCTGGAAACTGCGATGTCGTTGATGCCCATGAGCAACGATTCGCCTTCCACGTAGGCGAAGCTGATATTGAGGTTGCCGGGCAGGCGGTGCTCCATAGTGCCGTTGATATAAGTTTCATCCAGGCGATTCATGATTCGATCGCGCAGCCGGTCGCGCAAGGCACCCAGCTTTGCGGCCTCGTATGACATTTCTTCCGAAGCTATGGCGCAAGCTTTGCCGAGGCCGACGATGCCAGGCACATTGAGCGTTCCCGAGCGCATACCGCGCTCGTGGCCGCCGCCATCGATGATGGCGGAAATCTGCACCCGCGGATTCTTGCGCCGGACATACAACGCGCCGACGCCCTTGGGCCCGTACATTTTGTGGGCGGAGATCGACATCAGGTCGATATTCTGTTTGTTCACATCGATCGGGATCTTGCCGATCGCCTGCGTCGCGTCGGTGTGGAAGATCACCCCGCGCTCGTGGCAGAGCTTGCCGATTTCGGCGACGGGCTGCACGACGCCGATTTCGTTGTTGGCGGCCATGATGGTGACCAGGATCGTCTTGTCATCCATGGCGCGCTTCAGCTCTTCGAGATCGATCAGCCCATTTTTCTGCACTGGCAGGTAAGTAACGCGATAGCCGTGCTTCTCGAGGCGCTTGCAGGTGTCGAGCACGGCCTTGTGTTCGGTAACCGCGGTGATAATGTGATTGCCCTTTTCGCGGTACATCTCGGCCACGCCCTTGATAGCGAGGTTGTCGCTTTCGGTGGCGCCGGAGGTGAAAATAATCTCTTTGGTGGTCGCTCCGATGAGCTTCGCAATGCGCTCGCGGGCGGTTTCCACACCTTCCTCGCCGGCCCAGCCAAAAGAATGATTGCGGCTGGCGGCGTTGCCGAATTTCTCCATGAAAAAGGGCAGCATCTCTTCCAGCACCCTCGGATCCATTGGGGTGGTGGCATGGTTGTCCATATAAATGGGCAGCCTTACTCCCTTGGGAGCTTGGTGCTGCGTGGCTGGCAATTGCTGAGGGACCTTTACATCCGTGCTCATTATTCCTTCTCCTACCTATTGGAGTGCAAATTCTAATATCTGTCGCTTAAGCGAGCGTCACCAGTTCGGCGGACTTTACCGCGACTGTCTCTTCAACTTCCGGCTCTTCCCGCATATGAGAAATCTTGATGCGCTTGAGGACCGCCTCGATGCTTTCATTTACTTTTCGCAACGGCTCGCGAATGTTGCACCGATCACTCTGGCCGCATTCGCCGCGAACGGTCACGCACGAAGTGATGAACAGCGGACCGTCGATCGCCTGAATCACTTCGAAGGCTGAAATCGTATGTGCAGCGCGCGCCAATCGGTATCCGCCATTGGTACCCTGCTGGGAGTGCAGTAAACCAGCCTTAGCCAAGCGCTGCAAAATTTTTGCTAACGCCTCAGGCGGAATCCCAAATGAATCGGCAACGTCTTTAGCGCTGGCGCTTTTTTCGTGCCCATGATCGGCCAAGTGCTTCATGGCCATCAAAGCGTAATCGGCCTTTTTGGTTAGCTTGAGCACTTTGTCCTGGCGAAAGTCCGACCATCCCGGTCGGATATATCTACGACCTTTTTCGTCGTACTTCATTGTACGGCTTGATCGCGAATTGATGCAAGCCTTTGCAGCCAACGGCTAGAAGCAGGAGTGAACGGCAAGAACCGACGATTGATCGGCGATTGTTTCAGTCGGATATCTGGCGAGTGGCCGCTGAATACCGGCCAGAGGTAATCGAAATTCCGTAAACAGGAAAAATACCAAGAAGTGCTTGACATCTGATAGGGCAGGGCTAAAATACCGGGAAATTCCCGCGAATCGATCCCTTTACCGTTTCGAAGAGGGCGACGCTTCCGGATTTATGAGCGCAAAGCCGTTTCCCCAGCCGCCCGACGCCTCGAATCGACCTTGTAAGCACCCGCGCGTGCAGATTGTAAGCCGCGACGAAGACGCCGAATTCGTGGAATGCCTGGAGTGCCGTGAGGTCTTCGAGTCCAGCGAACTGAAAGACATTGGCATCGAAGAGCGCGCTGAAGGCGAAAACCCGGATTTCTAGGCAAGAATTCCGGGCACCGCTGAAAATCGCAATATTCCACAGATCACGAAGGTAACTAATAACGCGCATTCCTGCTTGGAGTCGGCCTGTCTTCGCTGCTAGTCTGCGGAAACGGGGGCGTGCGTTTCGCACGTGATACACAGATGCCTGCGGTGGCACTGGTGGTTGATGATTCGATGCTGATTCGCTACACCGTTTGCCGCTCGCTGACGGAGCGCGGCTTTAAGGTGGAGTCTGCGACCAATGGCCTGGAAGCGTTGGAGATTTTGGCCCGGGTGCGGCCGGACCTGGTTGTGACCGATATGCAGATGCCAAAAATGTCGGGCAGCGAATTGATTACCGCTCTCAAAAAGAATCCGGATACCGCGAATATACCCATTATTATTGTGGCCGGCCGCGCCAGCGGCTTCGACGAGAACGAAAAGCGCGCCGACTTTGCCATTTACAAGGACATCGATATTCAGTGCCAGCTGGGTAAGGCCCTGGATGCGGTTATGGGCAAAGGGCAGGGCGCAGGCAAGTAAGAATCTCCCGGCTCTACCCTGCTAGCGCAAAGCTAGATTTGCTTCGGCAGAAAAATCCATTGCGGCGAAATCTTTAGCTAGAAACTTCGGATAAGCTGCGGCCGCGATCATCGCCGCGTTATCTGTAGAGAGCGGCCGCGAAGGAAAATACACTGGCACGCCCTGCTCTGCTCCACTGCGTTCGAATGTCGCACGTAATTCGTTGTTTGCCGCTACTCCGCCGGTGACAAAAAGCGTGGCTGCATCGTAATCACGGGCGGCGGCAAGAGTTTTGCCGACCAGATCCTCCACGATTGCGCGCTGAAATGAAGCTACCAGGTCGAGCGTCTTACGGTCGCAATGAGCAAGCACATCTTCGAAGTTGGGCTTCGAAATTCCTGCCAGGGCTTTGTGCCGCGCTGCAATCGAATCGCGCATGCCATGGACTTCGACGTAGCGCAGTACTGCGGTCTTTATCCCGCTGTAGGAGAAATCGAAGCGCCGACGATCGGTGCCGAGGTCTTTTTGTTGACGGTGCTCGCGCCGATCGCGATGCTTGATTTGTGCGGGCGGAAATTTTACAGCCGTGGGGTCGCCGAGCGGCGCAAGGCGGTCGATGATCGGGCCTCCGGGATAGCCCAGCGCAAGCAGTTTGGCCACCTTATCGAAAGCCTCGCCGGCCGCATCGTCGCGCGTGTGGCCGATGTTTTCGTAGGTCCAGCTGCCGGCGTTCTGTGCGGCGAGGTAGAGATGAGTGTGTCCTCCGGAAACGACCAAAGCTAGAACCGGAAACTGCAGCTCGCGATTGTCCTTTTGGCGCTCTTCAAGCAATACAGCGTGAATGTGGCCTTCGAGGTGATTCACTGCGATCAAGGGTTTGTCGAGGCTATAGGCCAAGGCTTTGGCGTAACTGATTCCTACGAGCAGCGCGCCGGCGAGGCCGGGACCCTGTGTGACTGCAATCGCATCCAGAGACTCGTAAGTTTGATGGGCCTCTGCTAACGCCTGTCGCACCACCGGAACAATCGCCCGCAAGTGTTCGCGGGAAGCCAACTCCGGCACGACGCCGCCGAAGGGCTGATGAGTGGCGATCTGCGAGGCGACTACATTCGAAATGAGCTGTTCCCCGGAGCGGACGATCGCCGCCGCAGTTTCGTCGCAGGAGCTTTCGATGCCGAGGATGTAAGCGCCGGGCATGAACCTATGTTATGCGAAGTCGACCCGCGCCGTGAGGAACGGGACTTCGATCAGTGACTTCGATCAGAAGTGCACACCTTCGACTTTCTACTTGACATCGAAATCATTCCGCTCCAATATTCAAACGTTTTAATACTGCCCGCCGGAGGATCGTTATGTCACGACCCGCCCACCGCTTTCGCTCAACGTTCAACTTCCTGCCCATTCTATTTGCCCTGGTGGCATCCGCTCACGCGGTCACCGGCTACATTCGAGTTAACCAGATCGGATACGAAGCCGGCCTTTCAATGCGCGCCTACCTGATGACCACCAGCGCCGCAAACGGCGTGAATTACATCGTGAAGAATTCTGCCGGGACGACCGTCGCTTCAGGCGCCGCCGGAGCCAAGCTGGGTGCGTGGGGAAGTTACAGCGTTTATCCAATCGATTTCACGCTTTCTACCGCCGATACTTACACGATCTCGGTAGGCGGCCCGGTTACTGCGACCTCGCCGGGGTTTCGCGTGGATACGCCGGTGAATCTGTACACTACGCCGCTGGCGAACAATCTTTATTTTTATGAGAACGAGCGCGATGGTCCAAACTTTATTTCGACTCCATTGCGCACGGCGGCTGGGCACTTGAACGACGCCAGCGCAACCGCGTACAGCTCTCCGACTTTCAATAACAACGACTTGATCATAGGAAGCCTGAGCCCGACCGGGGCGACTATCAATGCCGAAGGCGGCTGGTGGGACGCGGGCGACTATTTGAAGTTTGTGCAGACGCACAGTTATGTGGTCGCGCTGATGCTGATTGGAGTGCGGGATTTCCCCAATCAGATGGGTAGTCTTTCGACGACCTCCAACTTCAGCAATGAAGCGCAATTCGGGCTGAGTTGGCTGCAGCGGATGTGGAACGACTCGACGCAGACGCTTTATTACCAAGTTGGTATCGGCACGGATTTCAAGAGCTACAACTATGTAAGCGATCACGATATCTGGCGTCTGCCACAGGCGGACGACACCTACGGTGGTTCTAACTCACAGGACCAATACATTCGTCACCGGCCGGTCTTCGTTGCGGGAGATGCGGGAGGGGCAATCAGTCCTAACCTCGCCGGTCGACTTGCTGCAGATTTTGCGGAGTGCTTTCAAGTGTTCGATGCGACGAACCCTACGCTGGCCAACCAATGCATTCTGGAAGCGGAGCATATTTTTGATCTCGCAAATACCTCGCCGACTGGAAACCTGCTGACCACGGCGCCGTACGATTTCTATCCCGAGAATGAATGGCGCGATGACCTGGAGTTGGGCGCGACCGAGTTGTATTTCGCTTTGCAGAGAGGGAATCTGCCGGCGGGCTTGCCGCATACCGATCCCATGTACTACCTGACCGCCGCGGCGAATTGGGCGTATGCCTACATCAATGGCCCGAATGATCAGACCGACACGCTGAATCTTTACGATGTGAGCGGGTTGGCGCACTTCGAGCTTTACCGCGCGATCACGCTGGCGGGAAATCCTTCGGGGTTAGTGGTGACGCAGACACAGCTGCTCGACGACATCGAGAATCAGATCACGACATCGGTCGCGAATGCCGACGATCCTTTTGGCTTTGGGTGGCCGTGGAACAGCTATGACACGATCTCGCATGGCGCTGGGCTTTCCGTGATGGCGAAGGAAGTTTATTACCTGAGTAACAATGGCGCGTATGCGACTGATTCGAGGCGCTGGCTAAGCAACATCTCTGGCGCAAATGCATGGGGAGTGACATTCACCGTGGGTGATGGAGAAACATTCCCGGATTGTATGCAGCATCAGGTAGCGAATCTCGTCGGGTCGTTGAATGGGCAACCGCCGGTGCTGGATGGCGCAGTGGTTGAGGGGCCGACCGATGCGTCGTCCTCCGGATTGGTGAGCGGAATGTTGACTTGTCCGCCGGGCGGCGGCGATGAATATAAGAAATTCAATGGCAAAGGCGCGGTTTATAAAGATAACGTGCAATCGTATACGACGGACGAACCGGCGATCGATCTGACCGCCACTTCGTTCTTGATGTATGCGTGGAGGATTGCGGGAGCGCCTAGCGGAACGCCCACGGTACCGCGTTGAGCTTATAACCACCCTTTGGTGCGGGCAATCCTCGAAGCTTCGATGCGGTTGCTCGCACCCATTTTGCTGATGGCTTCGGAAAGGTAATTGCGCACCGTCCCCTCGGACAGGCTTAGCTCTGCAGCGATGTCGGCGCTCTGCATGCCTTCGCCCGCAAGACGCAGGACTTGGCGTTCGCGATCGGTGAGTGGATCCATCTCTCCCCAGGCTTCGGTGGCGAGATCGGGATGGATGACTCGCAATCCCTGATGCACGCGGCGTACGGCCTCGGCGAGTTCCTCGGCGCGCATATCTTTGAGAAGGTATCCCAACGCTCCGGCCTCCATGGCGCGCCGCAAATATCCGGAGCGCGCGAAGGTCGTGAGAATGATCACGCGTGTCCTCAGGTGCCGGCGCTTGAGCTCGCTCGCGGCATCGAGGCCGGTCAGAAGTGGCATTTCGATGTCGGTGATAAGAACGTCCGGCTTATGTGTGAGTACGGCTTGCACGGCTTCTTTTCCGTTGCGCGCCTGGGCGATAACGGAAATGTCTCCTTCGATTTCGAGCAGGGCTGCCAGCGCGCCGAGTACCATGCCCTGGTCCTCCGCGATCACCACGCGAATAGTCTTGCGATTTTCCTTCTCTTTTTCCTTGCTTGCGGGATTCAACTCGGGCTGACCTCGATGTTCAGCGGCTTTTGTTTGAGCGGAATCGAGATCGTGAGCTTGGTTCCGGCTTGAGAATCGCGGGTGAGAGTGCCGCCCAACATTTCAACCCGCTCGCGCATTCCGCGAAGTCCGTTGCCTTCGTTTTTGAAACCACCGCGGCCATCGTCTTCGATGGCGAGCCGGCATGAGCCATTTTGTTGCTCCAGGCGCAACGAGCAAGTGCGGGCGTGAGCGTGGCGAACAACATTAGTGACACCCTCTTTCACCGCCATGGATAGCACGGTTTCATGTAACGGGGGCAGCGTGATTTTAGCTACCTCGCACAGCACGGAGAGACCGGCGGTTTCCAGCGTGGCTTTGGCTTGAGCCATTTCTGCCGCCAAGCCTTGCGAGCGATAGCCGCGGATGGCGTCGCGCACCTCGGACAACGCTTGTCTTGAAATCTGTTCGACTTCACGAATTTCGTTGCCGGCTCTTTGCGGATCGCGGTCCATCAACTTGCCGGCCAGTTCGGATTTCAAAATGATTACCGAAAGAGTGTGCCCAAGCACGTCATGCAGGTCGCGGGCAATTCTTTCGCGTTCGGCCACTTTGGCGAGTTGCTCAATTTCTTCCTGGGCCTTGAGCAATTTTCTGTTGGTTCGATTGCGCTGCGCGAAGTGGATATTGCTGATTCCGATGACAAACGCCAGGCCATTGGCGAACAGCAGGAACCAACCATTCAAGTGGAAAACCCACCAGGTCAGGGCACCTGCTGCCTCGATTCCTGTCAGGATCTTGAAGCCGTCGACTTCGTTATCAACAACGAACGGTCCACAAGCGGCGGCGAAGATGAAGAATGTGGTTGCACCGCCGTTGTACTTTGCAAAGGCAACGCCCATCGCAACCATGGCTGCGAGGTGCAGCAGTCCCTGCCGGCAGCTCACCCAGAAGAGGCCGAAATAGAGCGCCAGGAAAACGGCTGTCGCTAGCAACGTGAAGAACCACACCAGCCCGCTGGCGTGGCTTTCAATCGGATCGATGAAGAAAAATCCGAAGTAAAGGACGGAGTAGATCGCCCAGGTGTATTCGCTGTTTTTGGGCAGAAGTCTCACTAAGCCGCCGTAGCTTCGATCTGGCTCGCGAACATCAATCATCGTTTCATCATTTCGTCACTGCCAGATCGCAATTCCTTAAACATCACCTACATTATCGTCTATCGGGACTGTCAGTTGCGACCTCTCTTCAGCGCGGCGCGAGTGGAAGCGTGCCAGACCAGTGCAGCGGCTGGAACCAGAATCACCAGCCACAGCGCGCCGCCATACATTGCGAGCATACCGAGAAGCATCAGAGCGATCGTCGTTCCATATCCATTTTTTGTATCGTTGCTCATGACTAGGCCCTTATCCTCATCCGAGCGCCGCAGCGGCTAAAGCCGATTCGATTTCTGCGCGGTTGCGGCATCGCTGAGGCGATGCCCTGATACGAATCGTTCTCTGGCAAACGCGATGCCCCGATACGAATCGTTCTCCAGCAAACGGTTTATCCGTAGAGTTTGCCTTGATCGCGTTGAAAACCTATGCGCGCTACGCCTAAACAGATCAAGGTGAATCCGAGTAGAACTTCCCAATGCGTTGTGGCCGGTTCATGGCGCCCTGCACCAACGATTCCCAGCGCCAGTTGCGACAGGTGATAGGGCGGCAGGAGCAGCGCGATCTGCCGCACCAACTTGGGAAGGAACATGTACGGGACCCACAGGCCGCTGCAGAACGAGAGCGGAAGATAGAACAAGTTGATAACCGCTGGCGCAGAGTTCGGACCGGCGAAGTAGCCGATGGCCAGCCCCATGGCTGAAAACGGAAGAGAGCCTGCCACCAGAGTGGCGACAAGCTTCGTCATTTCGAACGCCGGCAGTCGCACTCCGCCGAAGCTGATCCCGAGTACCAGCAGTAGCGCTACTACCGTCGCGCTGAAAATCATGCTGAGAATAACCTTCGCCGTGAAGTACGCGAACGGCGGCATGGGGCTGGCGCGCTTCACCTGCAGCCATCCCAAGCCGCGATCAGCCGCGAGACCAGACGCTGTGCCGAACAAGGACGCGCCCATCACTCCAAACGTGCCGTAGGTCGCAATTAGATAAGTCGGTACGCTCGTGCCGCCAATCGCTTCCTTGGCGTTCAGCACCAGACCGAACAAGACGTAGAACATCAAGGGAAAGCTGATCACTGAGAGCATATAGACGCGGAGGCGAAGATTCTTGAGGAATTCGTATTTGGCTTCCTTCAGATAAATCGTCGCCGTGTGGCGCGGGGAGCGGTCGCCTATTACATTCGCTAGACTCGCTGCGGCTATGCTCATTGTCCATCTCCTCTTGACTTCAACTCTTGATTTGCGAGGAAGTCGAAAATCAGTTTTCGCGGTTCGCCGTTTCGCCGTTGTCTTGCATGAGCGCAAGGAAAGCTTCTTCCAGGCCGGCCGTCGTAATCTCCAATGCGGAAAGCGTCGGATCAAGATCGAGTAACACGCGGACAACAGGCTCGGCTTCCCGGGCATGGATTTCAAATGCCTCACGGTCTCGTTTGACGTTGTTCACGCCAGGAATTTGGCGCAGGACAGTCAGGTTGAGACTGGTCATGCAGCGAATGCGCTTGCCACTGGTTTGCGCTTTGATTTCTGCTGGAGTGCCTTCCGCGATGATCGAGCCTTCATTGATTACCGCGATGCGGTCGGCGAGAGCATCGGCCTCCTGCAGATGGTGTGTGGTAAGCAGCACGCTTTTTCCGCGATCGACCAGTTGACGAATTCCGTCCCAAAGCGAACGGCGGGCTTCGACGTCGAGGCCGACCGTAGGTTCGTCGAGAAACAAAAGGTCCGGATCGCCGCAAATGGCCAGCGCAAACAGCGTCCTCTGCCGCTGTCCGCCCGAAAGATCGCCGAACTTGCGGTCGGCCAACTTCTCCAAACCGGCCGTTTTTAGGACCTCTTTCAAGGCCAAAGGTCTGGAGTAATAGCTGGAGAATAGATCGATGTGTTCCCGAACCCGCAGGGTTTCCGGTACGCGGCCTACTTGCAACATGGCCCCGGTGCGCATGCGATTCTGAGGATCGGTTGGATCCGCGCCGAAGACGCGTGCCTTTCCCGAATTGGGCTGGATGAGTCCGAGCAAAAGCTTTACCGCGGTGGTTTTCCCCGCTCCGTTGGGGCCGAGCAAAGCGACGACCTGCCCGGGGCCCACGTTGAACGTCAAATTCCTCAGAGCACGGACTTCTCCATAGTTCTTGGTCACTTGCTCAAGGCTGGCTACCGCTGTTCGGGGAGGCCCTTGCAGGGCCTGGGTCTCTTCCAAACTTGCTGTCAAGTATTCCATTTCCCGGCCTCGTTTCTGTTCGCCGAGCCTTCGATCTGGGTCGGTTCCTGCATCATCGCGGAGTCGAGGTCCCGAAACCAGTGCCGTTCATCAGGAGATTTGCCTGACAAATGTCATGGCGGTGGGTTCCAGGATCGGAATTTTTGAGATCGTCCAGCAGGCGGCAAAAGAACGATTTTGCAAAAATCGCACTTTGTTGTTACGAAATCCGAACAAAACCCTGGCGGTGGCCCCCGGAGGTTCGAAAACCTCTGGCAAGGGGTTTTGGCCCGAGCACGCAATTGTTCTCAGTAATGACGCGGGTCAGAGGTTGTTCGGATTTCGTAACAAAAAGAGCTGGGTAACAATTATTTACAAATTCATGACATAAACTGCCCGTCCCTGCTATGATTGCGAACAATTTACACATGATTTCTCCAACTCCCATGGAGGACCGCGATGCTCCCAGCCGGTAAGAGTTTACGAACCCTGCGCGAAAAACTTGGCCTAACCATGCGCGATATTGAAACTTCGAGCGCACGGATGGCGGAGAAATATCGGAACGAAGAATTCTCGATTCCCCCCAGCCGCTTGTCGGATATTGAAACGAAAGGGGTTTTGCCCAGTATTTTCCGAATGTATACGCTCGCCGTGATTTACCGGCGCGACATGCGGGAGTTGCTATCGTGGTACGGCGTTGACATGAACAATATGGCCGCCGATTTGGGCATGATTGCGCCGCCGCGTTCGCACCTGTCGGAAACCCTCAACGGACTAGCGGCAGTGCAGATACCTGTGCGCATGGATCCAGGTTTTGATGAGCAACGCACGTCGAACCTGGGGCGCATGGTGGAGCAATGGGGCTTGGTGCCGTTATCTTATCTCGCTCAGTTTGCGCATAGCGATTTCACCTACGGATACATTGGGCATCAGGATTTCACCATGTACCCAATTCTTCCGCCGGGCAGTTTCATCCAGGTTGACGAGGAAAGAAATAAGGTGGTGGAAGGCGTTTGGCGGTCGGAGTATGAGCGCCCGATCTACTTTGTGGAAACGCGCGATGGATATACCTGCTGCTGGTGCAGCATGAGGCGCGACGATCTGATCCTGCAGCCGCACCCGCTTTCGCCCGTGCAGATTCGAGTATTGCGGCATCCGCAGGAGGCCGAGATTATTGGCCAGGTGGTGGGAGTGGCGATGAAGCTGACGGAGTGGCACCCTTTCGGTTCTTCTCCAGGCTCGAAAGAGCAACCAGCACTGAATTGAGATGGCGGGCGGTGACCGCATCTTTCGGCACAGGAAGCAGTTCGTCGAACTGTTCCCGCATCCCTTCGACATACGCGATTGCAGGCTCCTGAGCGGCCTCGCTGGACGCCTGTAAATCCTCTTCCAGCTCTGAGATCGGCGCACGCAGAACTTTGGAGAGAACCTCGCCGTGGGCTGCCCTTAGCGCGCGATCCGATGCATCTTCGCCATGCACCAGGGTCATGCCCCAGTGCTTGTAGCCGCCTTCCCGCTTGCGCAGAGAGCCCATATAGGAGAGCTTCGCCAGCAGGCCGGAGATGGCGGCCAGCGTGGTTTCGCGAAGATCCTGGAGTGCTGACTTTAAGGTCATTGCTAATTCGTAAAGCGCGTTCGACGATGCCGCGACGCTCACTCGCAACATGAACATCGTCGTAATACTCACAAAATATCACGACAGCATTTCCATACCAATGAGAAGAACGGGCCACTTCCGCGCCAGAAAGCGCCAGTGCGCAATATTTCTTGCGCTGAGATAATCGCGGGAAGATTAATTCGAGGTTGATCGTCATGCTGTATCCGCACTCGCTGCTGTGGCATTACCTGTGGGTGGGACCCGATTTTCTGCTGGCGATCCTGGCAATCCTTGTTTGGAGGCGGGGACTTCACAAAGTTTTTCCCGCGTTCTTCGTCTATTTGGTTTTTGAGGCAACACAGCGACTTAACCTTTACGTGATTGATCGTCTTCCGTCGATGAGTGATGACACCTATTGGCGTGCAGACATCATCGCGATGGTTATCGAAACTTTCGTTAAGCTCGCAGTCATTCGGGAACTCTTCTCCGATCTTATCCGTTCAAGGCCGTCCCTGGCCGGGATGGGAAACCGGCTCATTATAGGCACAGGAGCGGTCCTCGTGGCCTCGGCAATCGTGGCAGCAGCCTGTGCCCCGGTCATGCGATACGCACTCCTTTCGCACGCCAACATTCTCGAGCAAACGATCTATCTCGTGGAGGCGGGACTACTGCTTTTTATCTTTCTCTTCGCAGCTCGCTTCCGCCTGGATTGGGACAGGCGTTACTTTGGCATTGCGCTGGGGTTGAGCATCTCAGCATGCGTTGGCTTGGGAGTCTCGGCAATCAATGCCAACAAGGGCTTTTTCGAGAAGCACTACCTTCTAGATTTATTTAACATGGCTACCTATCACGTTTGCGTCTTGATCTGGTTCTATTACCTTCTCTCGCCGGCTTGGCCACGCACGTCAGCTAATGTCGAGGTTCTCTCCGAGATGAAGCGCATCGAGGGCGCCGGCTCGACCGTCCGCCGGATAGGGCTGGCGCGGCTTCTTTCAAAAAACTGATTTTTATAATTTTGTTACGAATTCCGAACAACCCAGGGCCGGAAGTGACCTTTTCATGCGGGGTGGGAAACATGAAAGTATCACGGTTCGTTTTTTCAAACAAGGAGAAAAATGACCATGAAACGTGCGCTACTTGTCGTCACCGCAGCCCCGCTCTTCCTGAATGCACTGGTAGTTCCGCCGATTGCCCACGCCGATAACGGTAATGGCGGCACTAACTGCGGCGGCGGGACATCCCTGTGCAAACCGTAGTGCCTCGGTAAGGACCAGCGACAGCAGTTTACGAAAACCGAACACAATTCTCTGTGATGTTGCCTTCGCGGGCGCCTCCCGGTATAGTGCGGAGCTACGTTCATGCTACAGGCGCACTCATTGCTCTGGCACTACCTCTGGCTCGCGCCGAATTTTCTATTTGTGCTTCTCGCGGTACTGCTTCGGAGGACGGGTCTCTCCCGCTCTTTCCCTGTATTTTTCCTCTACCTCATCGTCGTTGCGCTGGAACAATTCACGCTGTACATACTCGACATCGCGCCGTCTGTATCTGCAGAAGCTTACTGGACGGCATTCTGGGCCGGACTCCTCATTGAAGCTCTGGTCAAGTTTGCGCTGATCGGAGAGGTGTTCTCGCATGTGTTCGGGAGTTATCAGTCGGTGGCCGGTCTCGGGAGGCTACTGGTTCGCGGCGTCGGGGCTTTCCTGGTCGTCATAGCTGCGATTGCGGCTGCGCACTCGCGCTTGGACTCGGGCGTAAAGATACTGTCCGGAGCGCACATTCTAGAGCAGACAACATATCTGGTCGAATGCGGGGTCCTTCTTTTCGTCTTCGCGCTTGCGGCCTATTTCACGCTAAGTTGGGGTCGCACCGAGCTCGCCATTGCTTCAGGTCTTGGGCTCTCAGCTTCCTTGCACCTAGCCGCCTGGGCGGTGCTCACAAACTGGGGATTGTCCGCGCACGGGCGTGATTTGATCGATTTTGCAAATATGGCCGTATCCCACGTCTGCGTCCTGATCTGGTTCTACTACCTCCTCGTCCCCCAGAAAAAGCCCACGACGTCTGCGGTTTCGTTGCCGGAAAATAATTTGGCAATCTGGAACCGGGAAC
>Ga0116105_1000101_pt1 | contig 28808 bp, 34 predicted proteins | sample June2015DPH_6_20_FD_89716 | JGI IMG/M metagenome (GOLD analysis project Ga0116105, IMG submission 89716) | Peatland microbial communities from SPRUCE experiment site at the Marcell Experimental Forest, Minnesota, USA - June2015DPH_6_10 | ecosystem: Environmental > Terrestrial > Soil > Wetlands >... | reverse complement strand
GCAAGAAGCGGTAGTCTTGAGTTTCTTCGGGGCAACGGCGCTTTCGTATAGATCTCAAGAAAAAGGGGCGCATCCCGCGCCCCTTTGTTAGCTAATCGTTCGGCTTATCGCCCGTGGCCTCCGTCGACGAAGCCGGCCCCGGAGATTTCGTCTACGTCCCGCCCTACGTTCCTCATCAGGAGCTGAACGCGCGCAAAGACGAACCGGTGGAAGCGGTGATCGTGCGCAGCGGCCAGGAGCCGGTCGTCGTAAATTTGGATATTCCCAGTCCCGAGGACGCCGCGGACTCAGAAGACGATCCGTTTCACTCCGCTCCGGGGACGGCGATGAGTGCCCGGTCCAGGCCCCGAGGATTCCGAGGGGCCGGGGTTCCCAAAGCTGATTAAAAATTTTCGGGTCAAAGTGGTTAAAATCTTTGCGCTCAATGACTTGAGAAGCTCGGAGGTGGCTTCTGGATTTGGAGGAAATCTCCCGCGATCCGCGCTTGGGAATCCCGCCCTTCGAAGAAGCAAGTGCCACCTGTGGAAGCAACTGGGCGTCCCCCGAGCCCCTTTACAGCACTTCAGTAGTAAGCTAGCCGGGCATGTCGCATTTGAGAACGCTCCTCAACTTATTGGCGGTGTTGGCGATTGCTCAGGCGGCGGTAAAGGGACTTGAAATAGTTCTAGACAGCAGGCAGCAGCTGGTTTTTCAGCAACTCATTGAGAGGTTGGCGCTCAAGCTCATCGATCTCGACCCCATAAGGCATTATCTGCGGCTACGCGAGACTAAGGTGCAACTCAGGTGGCTAGCTGCCGTGGTCGCGCTTACGTGGACGATCATTTGTCTGATTACGCTTCAATCCCAACACTATGATCTTCATAAGTGGTGGTCGTCGGGAACCAATCTTTGGCGGGTAAATCACTTCCCATCGATGTCGCTTGTTCTATATCTTATTTTTTGCCTGGTGCTTTGGTGGTTTGGACGCAGCCGGGACACATTCACGGTGTTGTTGAAGGTAGGATTGTTTACGATGGCCTTGGCTGCCATTGGTTTCGTGGGAGGGATGTTCGATGTCTACCTGCTGGACAAACTTCAGTTTACGTTTATATCCGCGACCTTTTTTTACACTGCCGGCCTAATCGTTGTTCTGTACGTTACCCAAGCCGCGGTGTGGCTGTTTCGGCATATCCTGTGGCGGATAGCAACTGACACGAGAGGCGCATGGTCGGCGTTCCTATTTGTGGTAGCAGCACTTCTTGCGCTCGCCGCCGCGCTCGTACCCAAATAGGTTCATGGTCCGCGATTTCTGAATGCTGAGACCAAGCTTAGCCCGGGCCAGCCCCACCGTCGCTCGGACAGATCAGCTGAGCGCTTTTCCGGCGGGCGGCCCAGCCTTTCCGTGTTTTTCATTCCTGTTCCGAGACTGTGGGTGCCCCGTCCTGGCGTTTTGTGCAAGGGCGGGGACGATGCTGCCGATACCATGAACTTTTATGCCCAGCGGACTGCATCGCACTTACGGTGCTCATCACCCGCACTTTATCACCTGTTCCTGCTACCAGCGCCTGCCGTTTTTCAATACCGCCCGCAGCCGAGACCGCTTCCTATCGGCTCTGGAACAGACCCGCCAACGGTATCGCTTCGTCGTCGTGGGATATGTGGTCATGCCGGAGCACGTTCACGTTCTCATCACCGAACCGGAGGTGGGAACGCCCTCCACTGTGATGCAAGTGGTGAAGCAACGCACGGCGCATGCCTTATTACCCAAGCGCAAACGCCGCGATCGACGGCAGCGCGACCTGTTCGCAGACGAACCGCGCCGCGCCTTCTGGCAAGCGCGCTTTTACGACTTCAATGTTTGGACCACCAGGAAGCGCGTGGAGAAGCTGCGCTACATGCATCGCAATCCTGTGGAGCGAGGACTGGTCGAGTTGCCGGAGCAGTGGCGTTGGAGCAGTTATCGGTTCTATCTGCTCGGTGAAGTTGGGCCTGTGCGGGTGAATGAGGGTTGGACCAAGATTTCGCTTCGGGATCGGGCGGCGTAGAACCGTTACTGCAAGCGTCCGTGGTACCCGCCCTTCGCACAGAACGCGAAGGACGGGGCACCCCATTTTTTGCTGACGCCAGCGAGTCTAAAAGCCTGGGCTAGCCCCCAAAACCCCGAACCGCTCGTTGACAACACCCCTCCCCCTCCTTCAAACTGTCCCCTTCGCTGTGTGCGGCCCGCAGCAAGCGTTCTAATCTTTAACCATGGCCAATTCAGAAGACAGGGTGCGCGGTTAAGACGTAATCTATTGCCATGGAGCTACAAGTCTCCTACACGCTCGATTCCACGCTGGAAACGGTGGACCATGCGGAAGAGCAAGCCAACCGCATTGCCACGGAATTGGGCTTTGGCGACGATGAGGTGATGCAGATTTCCATGGCGGTGCGCGAGGGCGCGGTAAATGCGGTGCTGCATGGCAACAACTATGCGCCGGATAAAAAAGTTACGCTGGCGTTCGAGCGCACGCCCGAAGATCTGGTTATCACCATTCGCGATCAAGGCCACGGCATCAACTTGGACTGTATTCCGAATCCCCTGGCTCCGGAAAATCTGCTCAAGACCTCGGGCCGGGGAATTTTTTTAATGCGCTCTTTTATGGACGTGGTGGAAATTCGCCCGTCCCAGACAGGTACTGAAGTGAAATTATTCAAGCACGTTCACGGGTCATCCGGGGGCGGCAAGGAGGGGTCTCAGTGAGCATGAAACTTAGCACTCGGCAGGTGGACGGAGTCACCATTGTGGACTGCAGCGGCCGCATCACTCTCGGCGAAGGCAGCGTCATGTTGCGCGATACCGTGCGCGACCTGCTTTCCAAGGGCAACAAGAAAATTATTCTGAACTTAGGCGAAGTCAACTATATCGATAGTTCGGGCATCGGCGAACTGGTCAGCGCTTTCACTACCACCAAAAACCAGGGCGGCGAACTCAAACTTCTGCACCTCACCAAAAAGGTGCACGACCTGCTGCAGATCACCAAGCTCTATACCGTCTTCGACGTGAAAGACGACGAAGCTGCCGCGGTAAAAGCCTTCAAATAAATCTTTGCTCGATTGAAAGTAACCGGGGGATGGCCAAGCCAGCCCCCTAGTCGTTCTTTAGTAGCGCCGCGGTCCCAATAACGCATGGCCATACCGACCAGGCGCGCGCCGTTTTACGAAGCCGTCACGCTCACGGTCAGCGTCTGCTCTCCGTAAGCCCCAGACGAATCCCAGGCTCGCACGATCAGCGTATGCGTCCCAGTCGAAGCCGGGATGTGGGCATTGATCTGCTTTGCAACCCCCATCTGATAAACCGATACGCCATCCAGATAAATGTGCCACCCCGTGATCTTGCCGCTGCTCGGTGTCGCCGAGGCCTGCACGCTGATCGGAGAGGTTACGTTCGCGCCAGGCAGCGGGGCAGAAACCGCAACCGCTGGCACGCTGCCGACGGTTAACGTCAAGGTCTGGCTGGCATAAGCGCCCGAAGTATCCCACGCCCGAACAATGACCGTCTGAGCGCCCAGCGCCATCGGAATCGAAGCGTTGATCGAAGTCACCGCGCCGGCATTGTAAGTGCCCACTCCATCCACATAAATCCACCATCCGGTGATCGTGTGGCCGCTACTTGGCGAGGCCGACGCAACGACATTCACCGGTGAACCAACAGTCGACAGATTTGCCGGGGTCGAAACCGTAACAGTAGGCTGAAGCGCCGTCGCTACCGTCAAAGAGAAGCTCCACTGACCCCACGCTCCCGAACTGTCCCAGGCGCGTACGACAACCAGGTGCGTTCCATTGCTCATCGCAATGCTGGGATCGATCGAATTGACTGTGCCGGCGGAGTACGTCGTCGCGTTGTCCACATAGACCTTCCAGCCCGTGATGGTATGTCCCTGCGTCGGATACGCTGTCGCCGCAATCGTCACTGGAGAGCTCACCGTCGCACCATTCGCCGGCGAGTCAACGACGACCAGCGGCGCGCCTGCCGACGGCGCAAAGAAGTCGGACATATCCGCAGCTGTAGCCGCGGCCCCGGGGTAAGCCGTAATCCCCAGGCTGTCGCACAATGTGCGTAACGAATTTTCATGTTTGTAAGCCACATTCGAAACAATATGCGGAGATACCTGCGGCCCAATCAGGCCTGTATAGACTGCGGCGTTGCATCCGCTGTCCGTGCCATCTCCGCATTCGTCGAATGTAACGAGGATCAATCCGGTGCCACCGGGAAGAAAATCCGGAGTGCTGAAAAGAGGCAAGAGCGTGCTGCTCAGGAACTGGTCCGCCGCCGCCAACTGCTGCGCCTCTGTGCAACTCGACATGCCCACCGGGCAATCGTGCGCATCGTGATTTCCATCGGGGACGATGATGATAAAGCGCGGCAAGTGGCCGCTCGCCAGATCCGTCGCGAACTGCGAGAAATCAACGATGTTGTTCGCGGACTTATCTACATCGCTCAGAATGTCGCTGTACCAGGTCGCTCCATTGTGCCGGCGGTAGTAGGAAGTCCCATTATTGTTGTCGGGAGTTGTCGGAGTTCCTCCCGCCGCAGCATACGACTGCGCATAAACCTTCCACGAAATGCCGGCGTTGTTCAAATCGCGGAAGATATTGTTGTCGGTAATCGGATCGCTGTTGCTCGTGCCCGGGTAGTAGCAGTCGTTTCCGGTGCAATAGAAGTTGTTGGTTCCCGGAGGCAGCATGCAGTTTGCAGAAGATTCGCAGCTGCCCGAAGCCAGCCATAAATAATCGAGCAACGAGCCGCCATTGTCCGATTGGTAACTCGAGGCATACGCGTTGGCATAACCCTCGCCGACCAGCCAGGGCATGTTCGCCAGCACATTGCTATAGCTGCTGTTTTCGTCGATGACAAGCACCACGCGCTGAGACGAAGGCACTTGCGCAAAAGCTGCCGCTGCAATCAACACGAACGCGATGGCGGCAAACACACTTCTCCCCCGGCTTCTGAAAGCCATAACAAATCTCCTTTATGTGGACATACGTTTACTTCCCACCTGTGCGCGCCAACAGCGTACAAGCGCCTTGCGGAAGATAAGTTGTCTTGCGGTGGGGGTATATTAGCGCGAAATAATTTTCGTTGGTTTCACTAAGATTAAAAATTTCTTTTTCAGGAAATATTTAGTACAACTCTTGGTTCATTCTGAAACGATGTTGTCAAAGTGAGATTTGCGAATCGCTTTGTCGCATTTTGAAAATGAATGGAACAGAAAGCGCATCTGCAAAGATGAGTGGTGCAAGGCAGGAAGGAAAGAGTTTCCGTTGTGCCGTCAAGCCTCGAGAAACCAATGCGTCTTCAGCTAGCGCCGTTCAGCCGCTTTAGAAATAAATCCGATGCGCTCATGCCAAAGATCGGTGTTGGCAACGCGGCGCAGCGTGCTATCTTCACGCTACTCCGATGGGATCGAAGGGAGTCGCGATGACGATTAAAGTCTGCTCCAACGTTGGCTGCTCAGCTTACGCACATGTCGTTTACACGGTAGCCATGCGTTGCACCATCTGCCGCTGCGACCTTAAGGTTGCACACAGGGGTTCGGAAGGAGCGAAGATGCAGCCCGGACGCGCCCACGCGGCGGTCGCACCCAGAAGATCACTGCGAGTCGGAGGAACCCGCGTCGCAAAATAGGCAAGCGACGAGAGAGGCAACCGATGATTCGTATCGGGGCATCGCTTCAGCGATGCCGTAACGATTGCATAAACTCAGATCCGGCTTTAGCCGCTGCACTTCTCGGGCAACCAAGAATCACCTCGCACTCTTAAACAGCTCGCACAACTGATCCAAATCCTGCCCATTCACATCGCTAATTGCAAAATAAACCAAACCATCGCGCGACCAACTGCGCACATTGAACGATTGCGCACCCTGCATCGACTGCATCGGGGCCATTCCCAAATCCCGCTCCTGAAAAATAAACACGGAGATCTGATGCTGGCGCACGCGGAAAATCAACTCCGCCCCCGGTGCCTGATGCAGATAGCTAACCTTCCCTCCCACCAGCGTAAAAGCAGAGGTCTGTAACTCCGGCACATTAAAGGTGAAGGGAATCTTTCCCGCAAACCACGGCTTAACCGTGTGACGATCTGTGGAGACTACATCGACAGGGTTGGAACTGGCCAGCGTAGCCACATGGAGATCGGCCAACTCGCCGAGCAGTTGCTGTTCAGCCCCACGCCGCCGATTCAAAGTAAAGAAAATTGTCGCAGCAATCACCAACACTATCGCCAGCGCGACCGCCGGAGCCCAAACACGGCCCCAAAGTGACGGCCGCTGTGCGATGCTCTGCCGCACCCGCGAGCGAAACGCTGCATCGGGAACGAACCTCTGCGCGGCAGCCGCCTGTACCCGCCGCTTTTCCTGCAGCCTGCTCAAACTCTCAGCCGCGCAGGCCGAGCATCCCTTCAAATGCTCGCCAAATTCCCGCTCGTCCGCAGGCGAGAGTTCGCCATCCACATAAGCATCGAGTTTTTCCGACCATGCCGGACAAGCCATTTCTAAGTCCTTCCACCAGTCGCAGCCGGCTTCTGTTGCTGCATTTTCTGAACCGACTCCCGCAATGCCCGCCGCGCGCGCGACAACCGCGACATCACCGTCCCGATCGGAATCGACATCGCAGTCGCGATCTCCTGATACGACATCTCTTCCACGTCACACAACAGCAGTACTTCGCGATGCGCTACCGGCAACTGCTCGAGCGCCTGCTGCACAAGTTGGCAATCCGAGCGTTGCAACAGAAGGCTCTCCGGCGTCTCCTTCGTAGGAGGAACGACCTCTTCTTCTCCATCAGACTCAAGCGCCACAGTCGCCGCTTTCAACCCGCTTCGCGAAGTCAGAAAAGCATTTCGCAGGATTCGGTAGATCCAGGCTCGAAAATTCGTACCCGGCTGGAATGAGGAGAAGCCCTTCAAAGCCTTTGCATAAGTTTCCTGCACCAGATCTTCCGCCTCGCTCCGATCCTGCGTCAGCCAGCAGGCAAAGTTGTAAAGCCGGTCGAACAGAGGCATAGCCAACTGCTCAAACGTCTCCGGTGGCAAGCGCTCTGCTGGCACGCACACAAGAGTAAACCAGCCTAAGCGCGTTTTATTCCCCGGCAACCGAAAATTTATTTATTCGTCACCAGAGGGAATAAAAGCCGGAATTCGCTGTTCTGCACAGTGACAGCAGGCAGAACGACATCGGAGGCAGCTATGACCGCAAAGCAGAAAGACGAAATTCTCTTCGACCACAACCACGACGGAGTCAACCGCCGCGGCTTTTTGAAGTGCATGGCCTGGGCCGGTACCGGAGCGCTGTGCGTACTGCAAGGCGGAGTACTCAAATCCTTCAGCCTGAGCGACGCTTCTCACAAACATGCGCAAGGGGATCTCAGCTTCATTCAAATCAGCGATAGCCACATGGGCTTCAACAAGCCCGCGAACCCTGACGTGGTTGCGACGCTGCAAGCTGCAATCGCAAAAATTAACGCCCTCCCAAACGCCCCCGAATTTATGCTTCACACCGGGGACATCACTCATTTGTCCAAGGCCGCGGAGTTCGATCAGGTTGAGCAAATCCTGCAATCCGCGCGCCCAAAAGAAATCTTCTTTGTCCCCGGCGAGCACGACGTTCTCGAAGATGATGGCCAGCAATATCGCGAGCGCTTTGGCAAAAACACAAAAGGTTCCGGCTGGTACAGCTTCGATAAAAAAGGCGTGCACTTTGTGGGGCTGGTTAATGTGATGAACCTGAAAGCCGGCGGCATGGGCTCGCTGGGCGTCGAGCAACTGGCCTGGCTGCAGGATGACGTGCAACATCTTTCCAAAAGTACGCCAGTAATTGTCTTCGCACACATGCCGCTGTGGAATATCTATCCCGACTGGGGCTGGGGCACCGACGACAGCGCCCAGGCGCTTTCGTATCTCAAGCGTTTCGGCTCCGTAACCGTGCTCAACGGCCACATCCACCAAACCATGCAGAAAGTGGAAGGCAATGTGACGTTCCACACCGCCGCCTCCACGGCGTTTCCTCAACCGCAACCCGGCAAAGCCGAGTCAGCTGGCCCAATGAAAGTTCCGGCTGAACAACTGCGCTCGTTGCTGGGAGTAACCGATGTGAATTACACACGAGGCAAGCATGCGTTGGCAGTAATCGACTCTACGCTCGTATAGAAGACCCACGGCGTCTCGTGCTGTCCGCGCGACGTGGAAGGGCGGCGCTTCAGTGCCGCGTAAAGCGATTAAGAAACTCCGGGGGCTTTAGCCCGGCATCACGCACCGACAAAGAGAGAGAACAATGAAAACAGGCAATCGAATTCTCGCCACGGCAGGCTCACTATTCCTAGCCATGATTCTCGCCGCAGGCATCTACAAAATCATATCGCCGCGCCCCGTAAACGCCTCCACCGTCGAAGTGAAAATCGACAACTTCAGCTTCGCCCCAACCACCCTCGTCGTGAGGAAGGGAACCCAAATCACCTGGACGAACCGCGACGACATCCCGCACACGGTTGTCGAAAACGACAAGCTGTTCAAATCCAGAGTGCTCGATACAGACGAGAAGTTCACCTTCACGCCCACAAGGCCCGGCACCTACAAATATTTTTGTTCGATTCACCCGAAAATGACGGCCGAGATCGTAGTTAGGTAAGAGATAGTCAGTAGTACAAGCCGTACAAGTTCGTCTTGGGTGAGCGCTTGGAGCTACGGGCCGCCTTCCAGATTCATCGATCGCAGGTAGTCTCGATAATAACAATCGATCGCTTCGCCTACGGGCTGGAGCGCTGGCGTCCCGTTCCGTTTCAGAATCTCTTCGAAGAGCGATGCAAATGCATTCACCGCGCGATTGGCGAGCGGATACCACCGATTGATCCAACCCTGAATCGTGTCCCGGTTGCGAACATTATCTTCGATCGCCATTCGCACCAAAGACTCGCTCCACTGCCGGTGCCACTGGCAGTCTTCGCTCAACGAATAAAATATCTGCCCGAGCAGGTAGTCGTCTTCGCGGAGAGCCATATCGCTTAAGTACTTCATAAATAATTCGTCGACGAGGGGCTTGAGCACCAGATTGAGTCCAACCAAAGATTCCGCCCAATCGTATGTAATAAGCAATCTCTCAACGGCTTCACGCAGCGGTTGCCAAAGCGAGTCCGTCTGCCAGAGGGCTCTACTGTCGGCTGCAAACCCAGGGTAGATCAGCTGAAGTTGCCGGATGCGATAAGCGATGCGCTGAATGCGACGCATCTCGTCGGCGGATTGAAGCGCGGCAGCGATCACAATGCGCCCGCTGGGCGCCATTTGGCCGATGTACGATGCGATCATTTGAAAACCGTGCCCCGGGTACCGGAACGGAGCGACTACTCTTGATAGAATATGCAGCCATTCAGGCCGAAGGTGGGCATCGTAGCCGGTAAGTTCGATTTCATCCAGAAGTCCGTCCACGAAGATTTCCTTGTCTCGCTGCAACTCGGTGTACTTCGTGTAAGTTGTTTCGCGTGGGTCGCGAAACTTTTCCCACGAACTGCATACGAGTGGTGACTCTTCCTGATATCGGCGATACCAGTCTTTCAGCGGAACATCGAGCTCGAAGCGCCTCCCTGTGAAGCCCTCGCCGGTGTAGCAGAGGAGTTTTGAAGTCACAATTTCGTATTCGGTCGGCATCCGCTTTTGCTGCAAAAGATGCCAATACGTTTTTTGTTGAGACATATACGCCCTCAAGGACGGCAACGCAGGTGGTTCGTTCAAGCGGATTCGCGGGTGCGCACGGCAAATCGCCAAGCCGCATCGTCCTGGTTCAGCTGAAGCGAACCTTTGAAGGCCGACATCACGGTCTCCAATTCGCCTGGAAAACGAAACGGGCGTCCCAGGTGCTTTTCGATGGCCGACCGTGTCACGACACAGCATTGTGGTACCAATACTCTTACGTAAGCGCCGCGGTCCACGAGCATAACGTCCTGGTTCAAATCTTTAATCGCTGCGACAATGGCGTTAGTCACGGTTCCCGCCTGGAGAACAGGCCCGACTCGGTCATAGATTCCGGCTACCTCTTCGGTCATCGTTCCTCCTCTCCATCAACTCTTAAAGCCTTAGCGTCGTCTATGTCGATAAGAATGTTCTCTCCATCGACCTTAGTCGGAAACTGCTTCAGACAAGCGTTCCGGGGGTTTACGCCAGATCCGCTGCAAACATCGAATTCCCAATGATGCCTCTCACAACGGAGAACCTTGTCCGTCAGAGTGCCTTCACTCAGCCGGCTCCCTTGATGCGGACAGATATCGGCGTAGGCGTAAATGCGGTTCTCAACGTTGACCAGCAGAACGCGCTCACCATTCATCTCCAGGGCCAACACTTCACCGCTCCAGACATCTTCAATTTTGGCGACCTTTTGAAACGCCATCACTTCTATCCTGAAAGTACGTCAAACCGATCTAACGCCTCCAACCCAGCCTGCGCGACTGTCATAGTTGGGTCCATGGTCTTGTCGTTGTAAACCACTCGAACAGCGTCTGTGGCTGCGACCCGAAGGCTGGCTGCATCTTGTAGTTTTCGCGCCAACGCTTCGAGTGTGTCCCCGTCCTCAGCCAGAACCAGAAGACCCACGGTGTCGCCTTGCAGGAAACCATAAAGAGGAATGGGCATAACCATCTTTCCAGAAAACTAAGCGGCGGAGTCTCTTCGGGCTTCTTTTCGAACTCCGAGCCACTCGTAATCGCCACGATAAGCATCTTTCCCCCAAGTCTCAGGGGTGAGATTGAAATACTCCGTGAGCAATTTGGGTAGCTCAGCCGGTGCTTCTCCTGAGAGGACGCGCTTCACAATATCCTTGTGGCTGGCGTATCTTTCGGGCTCACGTAAAAAAATCCACTGGCACGGCTCCGAGCAGAAAATGTATTTGCGCCCACCGTGGACGAGGACCCTCGCAGTGTTTTTACGCGGCGTACCCGCGCTCAGCGGCAGCTGACACAAATCGCAAAAAGTTGGCATGGCAGTGCCATGGACAGCGAATTCGTTTTCCGATCCCGGCCCTACGGTTCTCCAGCGTTCGCTGATTTGTTCCCACACGGCATCCATGTCATCCCAGTATTTGGGATATTTCTGGCGCAGCCATTTCCGCTCTGCCGGACCCGGTATGACGAAGTTGAACCATAATGTCGCACGGTAACTGTAGGCGCTGGCGTAGATCATGTGGTGGTAGATGTCGAGTTCGTCGAGCAGAAGATCCCAATACCACGGCTTCTCGAGTCCGAACTCGTTCAAGGTGCGCAGGAACTGATCGATTATCCACTCTTCCATGAACTCTTTGAACGAGTAGGGACGTTGATCCGGCGCGGTCAAATAATCGATCGAGAGTCCCGTCAAAATCGAGAACATGCGCCAGTTTCGCCAGAACCATTTGTCGACCAGATACTGCGCATACTTCGGATCGTGCTTCATGACCGTAGCGAGAACGGGGTGCCCAATCTGTGCATGGCGGGCCTCGTCCGTCTGAATGCTGGTGACCATCCTTTCGAACATGTGGTCGTTCGACTCGCGGGCGAGCGAGGCCAGTCCCACGAATTGCAGATTCGTGAAACCGGTTTCAAACACACAGTTGGTGGCGATATGGAACTCAATCGCGTTTTGTCCGACGATCAGCTCATCGATAAAGTGTCGCGCTGCCACTGCGAACCAGTTGTTGGTGTGATAAAACTTGTGCGCCCAATCGAACTGGGAATCTAGACGTAGCAATGGATGGAACAGGAGAAGTGGAATTTGGGTATGGCGATACTCATCAAGCGCTCCAAAAGTCGCCATGGTTCGCCAGGCGCTGTCGCGGCCAAACCTCGCACCCCGCAGATTTCCTATGACGCCGGTAAACTCGGCGAGCGGCAACGCTGCCGCGTGTACCTTGAGACTGTTCAACCAGGGCAAGGCCAACTTCTGAACATTTTCTATCCGCCCAACCGCATCGTGCACGGCCTGTACAGCCATGTCTTTTTCGTATTGGTTGTCGACGTACTCGCGGTAGGAAGTCTTGAATGACTCTTCCCAGTCCTTCCATTCCGAATGAGGGAGCCAGGGCGTTCCGCTGATCACCGCTGGAAAAACGTCCCCTTCTCGTACATAGGAGTAGTCCCAATCCAGCTTACGGGCGAGGGGTAACCATTCCTCTCTGCTTAACATGCGCCCTCCTGACCTGTGGCGAGACGGTTGACATACACATGGAGCGCCATTGCTCGGTGCGTGCGCGCTCGATTGAATTGAAATAAAAAGGACGGCTATTTAGCCGCAGATATTACGCTCGACGATTGAAGACGTCAATACCGGCGTAAACAGTGCGGTTTCGATTTCTTATACAATTACTCCACTCGTTTCTCACCCCGCCAGACGTCGGGGGCTGCGCCACTGCGAAGGGGACTCACCAGATGCAACAGAAGCGATCCAGCGTTCGTAAGACTTCCGCTCGGGCCGAAGACAAGGAAGACAAGGAACACGAACCGCCACACCCCACCGAAAGCCCTGACGATCGAGAGCGACCTGAACTTCCTTTGCGCGTCGTGATGGATACGATTCCGGGGTTGGTCTGGAGCGCGCTTCCCGATGGCGCCTTCGAGTTCTGCAACCAAAGGTGGCTTGACTATACGGGGATGTCTTTGCAAGAGATCAAGGGGTCGGGTTGGGCCGCGGCGATTCACCCCGAAGATGCGAACGATTTGCGAGAGAGATGGCGAACGGCTTTGTCCGAGTCGACTTCGTTTGAAGCCGAGGCGCGTATGCGCCGGGCTGACGGGTGCTATCGGTGGTTCGTAATTCAGGCTGTGCCTTTACGCGATTCCGGCGGGCGAATCGTTCGCTGGCAGGGGACGAACACGGATGTCGAAAGGCTAAAACTCGCCCAAGAGGAGCTGCAGAAGCAGACCTCCCGTTTGGAGCAACTGTTTGAACAGGCTCCGGAGGGGGTTGCAATTCTGAACATGGAAGACCGCATCGTCCGCGTCAACAAGGAATTCACGCGCATGTTTGGTTACGAGGCGGGCGAGCTGTTGCAACGCTCAATTCAGGAGGTTATCGTTCCGGAATCACTTCTTGAGGAATCTCGAGGATTTGTGCATCAAGTCAGCAACGGCCGGGTTGAGGTCGAAACCGTTCGCATGCGCAAGGATGGGACTCATGTTCATGTATCTCTTCTCGCGGTTCCCGTCACAACAGCTTCCGGCGAACACGTCGCGAATTACGCCATTTACCGTGACATCACTGAACGGAAGCAGGCGGAGGAACGCTTGCGTGAGAGCGAGGCCCGGTTCCAGGCAATGGCCGATACGGCGCCCGTACTGATTTGGATGACCGGAACCGATGGCCTTTGCAACTATTTCAATAAGCCATGGCTCGAATTCACGGGCCGAACCATGGAGCAGGAGGTAGGCACCGGGTGGATCGAAGGCGTTCATCCTGACGATGTGCAAGGCTGCTTCGATGGCTTCCTGCCTGCCTACCATGCGCGAAAGTCTTTCAGCATGGAGTACCGGCTCAAGCGAGCGGATGGCGAATACCGTTGGGTGATTGAGAGTGGAATTCCACGATATACGGGAGTGGGAGAATTCGCGGGCTACATTGGTTCAAACATCGATATTACCGACCTTAAGCACGCGGAAGTAGAGCGCCAGAAGTTGCGCCAACTGGAAGCAGATCTTGCCCACATCAACCGCGTGAGCATGATGGGAGAATTAGCTGCCTCACTGGCGCATGAGATCAAACAGCCAATCGCCGCCGCTCTAGTGGACGCCAAAAGCTGCGTGCGGTGGCTGCAGCGCGATACTCCCGATGTCGCGGAAGGCTGCCAGGCCGCATTAAGAATAATCAATGACGCAACTCGTGCCACCGAGGTCATCGACCGTGTACGCTCGCTTTACCGGCGAGATACGTCAGCCCGGGAGTTGCTTGATGTGAACGGAATCATTCGGGAAATAGTTATTCTGCTGCGCGACAAGGCGGATCTGAATTCCATTTCAATCTGCACTGAGATCGACTCAGGGCTACCTCTGATCACGGCGGATCGCATCCAGCTACAGCAGGTATTAATGAACTTGATGCTCAATGGTATCGAAGCGATGAAAGATGGGAAGGGTGAACTGACCGTCGCGTCAAAGCAGACCGCCGATGGTCTAGTACTCATTTCAGTGAGTGATTCGGGCAGCGGCCTTCCTGGCGGTGAGGCCGACCGGATTTTCGAGGCGTTCTTCACCACCAAGGCGCAGGGCACCGGCATGGGGCTCTCCATCAGTCGGAGGATTATCGAGTCTCACGGAGGCTCTTTGTGGGCTTGTGCCAATAACGAGCGGGGCGCGACCTTCCAGTTCACACTGCCGACCAGCGTGGCGGCGGCGCCACCATCGGCCGCGTAAGGTTGGGGATCATTTCGACCTTCTGGTTCATCCGGCGGGAAAATTCCGGTGTACAAACCTTCAGCGATCAGGGTGAAACGGCATGCCGCGATGCCCCGCACTGGCCGGCTCTGGGGTGCTCACATCGAGATTGACCACAATCGGATCCTGTCCGTCCCTCACGACTACAGCTTCGCAAATCTCATTTGGGCTGGCATTGATCTCCTGGTGCGGCACGTAAGGTGGAACGTAAATAAAGTCGCCCGGTCTGGCCTCGTCGCTCAGTTCCAGCTGATCGCCCCAACGCATTCGAACTCGGCCCTTCACCACGTATAGAACCGTCTCCAATTCGCCATGATGATGCGGTCCAGTCTTGGCATCCGGTTGAACCACCATGGTGCCGGCCCACAACTTATTCGCTCCGGCTCTCGCATGGGTAATGGCGGAAGCCCGCGTCATGCCCGATGTCTGTGGCGTGTTTAAATCAAGTTCGTCCGAATGCACGATTTTGACTCCATGTTGTGCCCAATCCATTCGCAAGCCTCTAGTTGAATTCTCCGTTTTCGTTGCCGGGAAGCCTGCGAAAGCCTCATCGGCTGGACGATGCCTGATGGCTCAAACTCCACACGTATGCCGCGACCGCTGATACGTCATCAGGCGTTAGCTGAGCGCCGCCCATCGGTGGCATGGGACTACGATACTGCTTCGGCTGCGACACACCTTCGGTGATCGTTTTCGCAATTCCAGCATAGCTATCATCGCTCCACAGCCATTTCTTGCCCCGCAGACTGGCCGTCGGCGAACACCGTTGCGCAAAAACCGGCGGGCAGCTTCAGGCCGCTGTCGTCTTCGGGCCATGTTTGTCTCCCGGACTCCGGACCAGCACTGAATTGTCCTCCGGCCCGCACCTTTTCGGCGCGAATCACGGACGCGCCCACGCCGATTGTGGCGCCCGTTACGAGAGTACACGAGAGAATTTTCTTCATTACTTGATTCCGCATCGCCATCGAGAAAGTCCTTAGTGCTTCATCACGCAGCGACTGCAACTTACGTTCCACTGGGCCTGCTCGAATTGATAGCGGCTGAGCGTAGTCATAGTTATGGTCCACCAGGTCTCACGATCGCACTTCTCCTGGGTCCTCTGTCGATATAGGGACAGTGTGTCCACTTCAAGTGGACACAGCTGGGACGTGGCCCTTGCTACCAGACCTCGATGGAAGGCTACGTGGCCGACAGCCGTCGCATCCACAAGAACTTGAGCTTATTGCGGTTTGGCACCGCAGATGCTTTAGAAGCTCACAAAAGGATGGACCCGATGGAATACACAGTAATCTCTGGCACGGATATGAAGGTTTCGCGAATTGCGCAAGGCACATGGGCGATCGGTGGTTGGATGTGGGGCGGTACTGACGAGGGAGAATCGATTCGAACGATCCACGCTGCTTTCGATATAGGGATCAACCTGATCGACACAGCGCCGGTTTATGGTTTCGGAGTCTCCGAGGAAATCGTCGGCAAGGCAATTGAGGAGCGAGGCCATCGCGAAAAGGTTTTCATTGCAACCAAAGTTGGCCTCGAGTGGCACAACGGCTCCATTTCCCGAAATTCCTCCGACCGTCGCATCCGGCAGGAGGTTCAAGATTCACTCCGGCGACTTCGCACGGACTATATCGACATCTACCAGGTTCATTGGCCGGATTTGGCCGTCCCGATCGAAGAAACCGCCCGCACCATGCAAGGCCTCCTTAAAGAGGGATTGATCCGTGCAATCGGTGTGAGCAATTATTCGCCGCAGCAGATGAACCAGTTCATGTCCGTGTGTAAGTTGAACACCGTCCAGCCTCCTTACAACCTCTTCGAACGGCAGATTGAAGGCGACGTGCTGCCTTACATCCGTGAAAAGAATCTGAGCGCTTTCGCGTACGGTCCTCTTTGCCGTGGGCTTTTGACCGGGACCATGCGGCCGGATACGAAGTTCACCGGCGACGATCTCCGCCTGTCCGATCCGAAATTCCAGTCGCCGCGCTTCGAACAATATCTGAATGCGGTGCAGCAACTAGACGATCTGGCGCAAAAACGATATGGAAAGCGCGTGATGGATCTGGCCGTGCGCTGGGTCTTAGATACGCCCGGAATCACAGCGGCGCTGTGGGGCGCGCGCCATCCCTCGGAACTCGAAGCTGTGAGAGGTGTCCTTGACTGGAAGCCCGATGCCGACACGCGCTCAGTGATCGACCAGATTCTGCAACAGACGATCGCTGATCCAATCGGCCCGGAATTTATGGCGCCGCCGGAAAGGAACGCCGTCGCCGCCTAGGAGATTTGAACCGTATGGTCAAGATAAAACGTCTGGCTTGGGCATTGGTGTTGATTGGATTCGCCCGCTTGACGGGGTATTCGCAGGATAAGACAAGTGAATATGTCTCGCCGTCGGAAGCCGTTGCGAGCGGTAAAGCTCCCAAAATGCAGGTTCAGCTGCTGAGCGAAGGAGAACCTACGAAACAGTATGCGGTCATTTTCTACCAGGGAGACGAGGCGTTTTCCGGACTGGTGGAGTTTGCAGAGAAGTATCGTGTTCCAAGCGCACATTTCACCGCAATTGGGGCAGTGGATGCAGCAACGCTGGGGTGGTTCGATCCGCAGCGCAAAATGTACAAGAAGATTCCCATCGTCGGTCAGCACGAAGTGATTGGGATGAGCGGCGATATCGCGCTCTATCGAGGAAAGCCCGTCGTCCACACGCATATGGTCGTGGGCAGCCCGGACGGAAGCACTCATGCCGGACATGTTCTTGCTGCGTATGTCTCCCCGACTCTGGAAGTGATGGTCACGGTCGATCCAATCACCATGCGAAAACGGTTTGATCCGGCGACGGACCTGACATTGATTGACCCAGCGTTGAAGTAGCAAGTTCGTGTTTCTTCTTGTTTTCTATAGTGCGGCACGGTTTAAGGAAGAAGGAACAATATGCGCTGGAAACAAATCGAGGATGAGCCGAAGACTTTTGTCCTGATCTTTGACACCGGAGACGAGATCGCAACCCTACTGCAGCATTTCGCCAAGGGCCAGCGTTTGGGAGGAAGCAGCTTCAAGGCCATCGGCGCTCTCTCTTACGCGAAGTTGGGCTGGTTGAACTGGGAGACAAAAAAGTACGATCCAGCCTGCGTTCTCAACGAACAAGTGGAACTGCTTTCGCTCATTGGTGACATAGCCCTCAGGGACGGAGAGCCGCAGGTGCATGCGCACGCGGTAGTGGGACGCTCCGACGGTACTGCCCACGGCGGGCATCTCCTTGAAGCTCGCGTGCGTCCGACCTGCGAATTGATTTTGACCGAGAGCCCGAGTCATCTGCAGAAGAAGCTCGATACGAAATCAGGAATAGCGTTGATCCAGATCTGAAGCATGAATGAGGCCGCAGGGCTTGCCGCCACTGCAAGGTAAATATGAATCAGAAAGGTGAACAACAATGGCTAAAGTACAAGTGATTGCAAGATTCGCGGCTCGTGAAGGAAGCGAAAACCAACTGGCAGCGCTGCTTCAGAGCATGTTAGCGCCCACGCGCGCCGAATTGGGGTGCGAAATGTACGAACTCTACGAGTCAGACTCGAGAGGACGTTGCTATCTCTGCGAAGCATGGGCAAGTGAAGCTGCGCTCGATCAGCACATGGCAACGCCACACTTCAAACGCTTGAAACAAGCCGGAGGGGAATTCGTAAGAGAACCCTTTGAAATCAATTTCGTAAAAAGAATTCTGGCCGGCGCCGCCGCGGCGTGATATTCGCTGGGCCTCAGTCTCTTTCTTTTGGCGGGCTCGACACAACTGTCCTTATCTCTACTTAAATCTGCCATGAACATTTGAACAGCGGTAGCGGAACAGGTATTTGGCGCATCACATAGGTTAAGTTGTAGACGGATTTCACATTTCATGCAGGCTGGCTGTCAGGAGGCGTAGAGATGAATACGACTCGACGGGACTTTCTTAAAGTCGGTGCGGGTGCCATGGCCGCCACATCCGCCGTCTTGCCGAACTCGAACGAGAGCGTTCCGTCTATAGCATCAGGGAGATCAGCAGCAGCGCCGGCGGGGGAAGAGGGCAACATGATTTACCGCAACTTCGGAAGCAAGGATGCGCGCATTTCGGCTATTGGAGTGGGTGGTCATCATCTCGGCGATGTGAAGACTTTGGACGAGGCAGTGCAACTCGTTCACGAGGCGGCCGATGCCGGCGTCACTTTCTTCGACAACGCCTGGGAGTATTACAACGGCAAGACGGAGACCATCCTGGGCAGGGCACTCCGGGGCATTCCTCGCGACAAGGTCTTCCTGATGACAAAGGTCTGCACCCATGGGCGCAGCGGCAAACTAGCCATGCAGATGCTCGAAGACTCCCTGCGGCGGTATCAAACCGATCATCTGGACCTTTGGCAGATTCATGGCATCGTCTACGACAACGACCCAGAGTTGGCGTACGCGAAAGGCGGCGTCTTGGAGGCATTTGATCAGGCCAAGAAAGAAGGCAAGGTCAGATTCGTCGGCTTCACCGGTCACAAGGATCCCGCGTTTCATCTGCGGATGCTCGAACTCGGCTATCCATTCGACTCGGTGCAGATGCCGCTCAATCCCTTCGACGCGAACTTCTACAGCTTTGAAAAGCACGTCTTGCCTGAGGTCAACCGGCGAGGAATGGCGGCGCTGGGAATGAAGAGCATGGGCGGCACCGCCTGGGGAATAAAAGCCGGTGTTGTCCAAGCAGAGGAAATGTTGCGTTACGCGATGAGCCTGCCGGTCGCGACTACCATTTGCGGCATGGACTCCCTGAACGTCCTGCACCAGAACCTGCGCGTCGTGCGCAGCTTCAAGCCGATGACTCAGGCCGAGATGGAGGCCTTGCGCGCCCGTTGCGCTCCGACAGCGGCCGACGGCCGCTTCGAACCGTACAAAGTCTCGCTGCGGTACGACAATCCGATGACCCGGATGCCCCATGGGTTTCCCTTCGATCACACCCAACGAGAAGTCACAGAAATGCTGCAGAACACGGACGGCCCATGGTTGGTGCCAGAGACAACGCCAGAGACGTCGAGGAGATGAAGAATGTTGAATCAAGATCAACATCGGCAGAGTGAGGAATTCCAAGTGACTCCGGAAATCGAGCGGCGTTCTTTCCTGCAGGCAGGCTTGGCCTCTGCAGGAACAATGCTTGCGACCTCAGTATTGCCTGGCCCAATCGCATCGGCTGCGCTTCCGCAGCAACTGACAAGCAGCCCTGCTGATCAGATTCCTCGCAGGCCATTCGGAAAAACTGGTGAACAAATCTCGATCATTGGCCTAGGCGGATACCATCTGGGGAGCGTGCAATCGGCCGATCTTGCAGTACGCCTGGTTCAGGAGGCGGTGGACGCGGGCATCACGTTTTTCGACAACGCATGGGAGTACAACGACCACCGCAGCGAGGAATGGATGGGGCTTGGTTTACAGGGAAGGCGAGATAAAGTTTTCCTGATGAGCAAGGCTTGCACGCACGGCCGAGATAAAAACGTCGCCATGCAACAGTTGGAGGAGTCCCTTAAGCGGTTGGGAACCGACCATTTAGACCTGTGGCAAATTCACGAGGTTATCTACGAGAACGATCCGGATCTGCATTTTGCAAAGGGTGGCGTGGTCGAAGCGCTGGACGAAGCGAAAAAACAGGGCAAGGTTCGTTTTGTGGGTTTCACAGGGCACAAGAAACCGGAGATCCATCTCAAGATGCTTGCGCACGATTATCCATTCGACTCGGTCCAAATGCCACTCAACTGTTTTGACGCGACCTATCGCAGCTTCGAGCAGCGGGTGCTGCCGGAGCTTCAGCGCCGGGGCATTGCCGCTCTTGGCATGAAGAGTTTGGGCGGTGACGGCCAGCCAGTCCAATACGGCGTGGTGAGGGCGGAAGAAGCGTTGCGCTACGCGATGAGCTTGCCGGTCGCAACCACCATTTGCGGTATCGACTCATTGGATGTACTGCACCAGAACGTGGGAATTGCACGCGGCTTCAAGCCGATGTCACCCCAGGAAATGCAGGCCCTTCGGGAGCGATGCAGGCCTTCGGCGGGCGATGGCCATCACGAGCTGTTCAAAACAACAAAAAAATATGACGGTAAAGTCGGGCGGGAGCAGCACGGTTATCCTTCTGTCGCTGAACTTCCCTTGTGAGAATCAGAAATGCGGCCTGACTAAAGGCCGACGGGTGTCGAAAGATGGACGCACGCGATCAGAGATCGATCGCGATCCCATCAACCTCTTTATCTCCCACATTCAATCATTTGCCGATATCTGTGGTTCCCCTCCAGTTTGGCACTCCTAATGCATGTCTCGATGCGGGTGTCGCGTTGTAATAATGGCTTGCAGCGCTGAGACACCAACAAAACTTAAATGGAGAAAACGTCATGAACAGTTTAAAGAAACTGATTGTGTCTTTGGGACTGCTATGGGTCCTGTGCGCCATCCCCGGCATGGCGCAAATCAACAATAGCGTGAAGTTCGACGCTCCATCCGCGTTTTACGCGGACAATGCAAAGATGCCTGCAGGAAGTTACACCGTGAGTCAGCCAGACGTAGATTCCGACCTCTTGTTAATCGAAGACGCCGATGGTTCACATTCGGCTTTCGTGGAGTACGAGATTCATACCTCAGATACTCCTCATGCTCACGGCGATGTCACCTTCAGCAAGTATGGCAACGTCGATTTTCTGAGCGCCATCTGGGTCCAGGGACGAAATTCCGAGATGCAGATTCTGCCGTCGAAGCTCGAACAAAACGCGGCCAAAGCCGCGACCGCCGAAAAACACTGGCTGTCCGCTAGGAATGTTGGCCAGCCGTAATAACTGAGCCTGGCCCACCGGGACGTCTTCAACAGCTAAAGGAGAAAATTATGAAAGTACAAAACAGCATGTTCTTTTCGATCGCGATGTTCTTGGTCTTCACGGCTGCATCCTTCGCGCAACAGGTCAAGACCGATTACGATCACAATGCAAATTTTGGACAATACAAGACCTTTTCCTGGGAGCAGGTCAAAACGCGAGATCCGCTTCTCGTCGACCGCATCAAGCAGGCGGTGAATGGCGCTCTGGCGGCCAAAGGCTGGACGCAGGTCGACTCGGGTGGCGACATTTCGATCGTAGCGATGGACATCACTCAGAATCAGCAGACCCTCAACACTTTTTATGACGGGTTTGGAGGAGGTTGGCGCTGGAGGGGATTCGGCGGGTTGGGGGATGCAACCACGACCACCGAAACGTACCAGGTCGGCACCCTCGTCGTCGATCTGTTCGACGCCAAGAGCAAGAACTTAGTCTGGCGGGGCGCGTCCAGCGACACACTTTCCAACAATGCAGAGAAGAACACCAAGAATCTGGACAAGGGCGTGGAAAAGATGTTCGCGCACTTTCCGCCGCGCTGAAAAAGTAACAGCGGAATATTGGTTTTGCGAGGGTCGAGGCGAATAGCACCCCAGCAATGCGCTGAGTGGGAAGTGAGAGCTGTTCGTTGAGGCCGGCGTAATCACTCTCGTGGAAACTGTTTACAAGGAGAAGGGACATGAAGAAATTAATTACATATCTTTTGAGCGCTGTATTCGCGGCTCTGCCAACTCTTTCGACACCAGCTTGGGCAGCCGATCAAGAAAAAGATGAGGATCGGCTAAGGAACAGCGGCATCGTGTTGAAGGAGATTCTCGATGTTCCCGACGACATTCCTCAACGCTTGCTCGACAAGGCTGATTGTGTGGTCGTCTTCCCGTCCGTCTTGAAAGCGGCTTTTATTGTTGGCGGGAGTTATGGCCGAGGAGCGATGTCCTGCCGCCAGGGCCCAAATTTCAGGGGGCGTTGGGGAGCGCCCACCATGATGGCGCTCGAGGGCGGCAGCTTTGGCCTCCAGATCGGTGGTGAGGCAACGGATTTTGTTCTCCTGATAATGAATGAGCGCGGCGCGAGTGGAATTCTCGCCAGTAAAGTGAAACTTGGAGGGGATGCTTCCGCTGCCGCCGGCCCAGTCGGCCGCGACCTCTCGGCCGAGACCGACGCTACGTTGCGGGCGGACATCTTGAGCTACTCCCGTGCCCGAGGTGCTTTTGTAGGTGTCTCCCTGGAAGGATCAACCGTTCGTCCCGATGGCGGCGCCAACGAGAAGATTTATGGGCAGAAGATTCCGGCAAGGCAGATCGTGCGGTCCGGCAAGATCGCCATCCCGGCGGCCGCCCGGAAGCTCGTTTCGACACTGAACGCGAGGACTCCAAGGCATAAGTCATGAGGTGCCAGCGCTGACTTAAGTCGAGCAATTCCGCTCAGTGCCCGGATCACGCGTGGCGCCATGACGAATTAGTGATATTCGGAAATAACTGCTGCGGGGAAAATTCCTGTTAAGGAGGATGACTGATGATCGGGAGCCTGACAGGTACTAACGCTGACTGGATCGTGACGATCGCTCGCATCGTGTTGGGAGTCATATTCTTTGCCCACGGCGCTCAGAAAATGTTGGGATGGTATGGCGGGCCCGGTCTTGCCAGCAGCATGCGAACCTTCACCGAACATCTGCACCTCCCGTCGACTCTGGCTTTTCTTGTGATCGCTGGAGAATTGTTCAGTGGAATCGGACTGATCGTCGGGCTGTTCAGCAGAATTGCCGCACTGTTCATTGTGCTCACGATGGCCGGCGCGATTGCAACGGTCCATTTCCGATTTGGGCTGTTCTTAAATTGGTTCGGAACACAGAAAGGACACGGGATCGAATATCATCTGCTGGCGATCGCACTGGCCCTGATCGTGGTCGTCAAGGGCGCGGGAGCTTTCTCGTTGGATCATCTAGTCCACGCACATCTTTCGGGAGTGGTGAGTCGCATGGTTCTCGGACAAACAAAACGCTTCCCGATGGTTAGAATCCCTGCGCTCAAGCTTGGGGCCAGTAGAATGATCGCGCAGCCATGCTCCGAGAATCGCTTCCAGACCTTCTCGTCCTGTTTCTTGGCGGCTTCAAAGAAGGGCGCTAGCGGCTTCCCCGGCAGACGCGAACGTCTTTGGCTGTGCGTCTTGAGCGAAGCTCGAGCTCGCCAAACCCGCAACCAGCAACAAGGCCAACAATAGCAGCATAAGAAGAACGGTCGCTGCGAAGCCCCAGGCAAATTTCACAGTAAATGTTTCGACCGCTTCCAGCGTCGTATTGTTCGTGCGCATGACCCCCTTCTCCGTATCATCGGCCTCCTCCTTCCACCATGGAAGCGGAGGTCGAAGCTCAACAGCCTGCCTGCGAAAAAGCTTCTCGACGCTCCGCCATGATTGAAACCGCTAGGCGCCCGATATCGGTTTTAGCTGGGCAGGCCTGCGGCGCTCTGAGGAGCGAACTGCCGAATCGTTAGTGGACATGGCGGGTGATCACATTGACACGCAATCTCCACGTCTTCGCTCCCCGCCTCACGACAGGTTTCTCCGCAGTATTCCTGTCCATCCGTGACATCGCACCGGCAGGGTATGTGTGCGCACTTCTTAGTTTGATTCGCCATTTTGTTTCGTCCTTTTCCGGATCACCTCTGATCCCTACAACGCTGCTTTAAATAGGCACGCTGCCCGACTAAGCTTGAAGTCGAACAATCTCACCCGCGTAGCGGGTGTTCGGCGGCCTACTCCACCTCGACCAATGCATTCACATCTCCAAACACCACGTCTTGCGAGCGTCGGGTTTGCAAGGGTTTCGGTCTCAGTCGGGGCTGTAAGGACGTCGCTCGTGTCGGCAGGCGGATGGCGAGTCGACATGCGGACGGCTCGCAATCGTTCGCCTGTTTCTGATTTTGTGAAGATGCGGGCCAGGCTAGCATTCCCCACGCATCTAAGTGATGGATCTGTTGTCTGTCGCCTGCTGACAAGTCGCTTGGCCCAGCAAACTACCCGTCCGGCCCTTTTGGCATCCGCCGTGCCGTAGCCAAAGCAGAAAAAGAAAAACACGATGCTGAGACTGCCTGAGTTGACGACTGAGTATGAGCCTGGCATTCGTTCGTCAGAATCGGGTTTCGGGACCCGGCCCGTGCCATCCGTCGGCCAGTCGGGCTCCGGAGGCAGACCCCTTGCAGCGATTTCAAGAAGCGGCATCTTATGTTAAATTGACACCCCGTAAGTCGAAGAGGTTTTTCTCATCGCTTCGCAAAATTGGCAACTCATCAGGGGGTCCCGTGATCGCTCGTCTTGTTGCTTTCGTATTACTCGCTGGTTCGGCACTGGCGCAGAATGTTGTGCACTACACCACCACCAGCGAAAACGTGAAGTATCTCTTTGCGACCGCGGAGCCTGTAGCGCGGCTCAACTCCGGCGACATTCTCGACACCAACACGCTGGACTGCTTTGGCAACGTGATAAAAAAGCCGGGGGACACTCTCAGCATGGTGAAGGGGGACAATCCCCTGGCGGGGCCGTTTTATGTGGAAGGCGCCGAACCGGGCGACACCCTGGCGGTCAAGATTCTTGACCTGCAGGTGGACGGCGACAGCGGCGTGGGCGCGTTTTCATACGGATTCGGAGCGCTCAACGAAACCAACTACACGCCTATGCTGCATCCGCCGTTGCCCGAGAAGATTTGGTTCTATCACATCGATCATGCGTCAAACGCCGCCACGTTCAAAGCGCTGGATTCCGATTTCTCAGTGAAGATTCCCTTGCATCCTTTTTTTGGCTGCATTGGCGTCGCGCCGGCGCAGGGCGAGGCGCGCAGCTCGACCGTGCCCGCGGAGTTTGGCGGCAATATGGATTCTCCCGAAGCCAGCGTGGGTAATACCGTGTATTTTCCGGTCAATGTGAAAGGCGGCTTGTTGTATATCGGCGACGGCCACGCCGCGATGGGGGATGGCGAGATTGCAGGCTCGGCGATTGAAGTGCCGCTAAAGGCTCGGGTGCAGCTCACTGTCATCAAAGGCCGGACCATTAGTTGGCCGCAGTTTGAAAATGAACAGGCCATTATGACGGTGGGAGCGTATCGTCCGCTGGACGATGCTCTGCGCATTGCCTTCACCGAACTGGTGCACTGGATCCACAAAGACTACGGCTTGTCGGAATTCGACGCGTACGAACTGCTGTCGCAGGTAGGAAAGATCCATCTTAATGAGATGGTGGACCCAAATTACGTTGTCGTGGCTTCCATCGAAAAGAAATACCTGCCCCCGAGGAAGAAACCGTAGGTCGTAAGATAATCACTTAACAGCCACGCGTCGATGTGAGGCAAACTATGATCCGGCGATGCAGGGCGACCAATAAGACCCGCCAGGAAGCGTAGGAAAGGAAGTGAGTATCGTGAGGAAAGAGCATGCGGCACCCATTGCGGATTCTGTCGGTCGAAGATGATCCCAAGGATACCGGCCTGATTCAGGATCTCTTTGAGGCAGAAGGTATAACCTGCGAAATAACACGGGTCGACACTCAGGCCTCGCTGCTGGGTCTCCTCAAGCAGGGCGGAGTCGACCTGATTCTGGCGGATTACAGTTTGCCGTCGTTCGACGGCCTTTCAGCATTGAAGCTCGCAATAGAAGTCTCCCCGGACGTGCCGTTCATATTTGTTTCCGGAACTTTGGGCGAAGAGCTGGCGATTGAAGCGCTCAAGCTTGGCGCGACGGATTACGTCCTGAAGACGAGCTTATCGAGGCTTGTGCCATCGGTGCAGCGTGCGCTGCGTGAAGCCACACAAAAGGCCGAACATAAACGGGCGGAGGAGTCCCTCCGCCAGAGCGAAACCTACCTGGCGGAGGCGCAACGTCTGAGCCACACTGGCAGTTTCGGCTGGAAACCTTCCACCGGCGCGATCATCTGGTCAGACGAAACTTTTCGAATCTTCCAATACGCCCCGACGACAACACCGACCATAGAACTCATTCTCCACCGGGTTCATCCGGAAGACAAGGCGCTCGTGCAACAGACCGCCGAACGCGCGACGCGGGATGGCAAGGAGTTTGAGCATGCATATCGCTTGGTTATGCCGGATGGTTTCGTCAAGCATGTCCACGTTGTGGCTCGTCCCTTAAGCCATGAATGGGGCAGCATAGAGTTCGTGGGAGCGGTCATGGACATCACCGAAGCCAAGCACGTGGAACAGACGCTTCGGGAGAGTGAGGCATACTTAGCAGAAGCGCAGAGACTTTCCCATACGGGAAGCGGGGCCTGGCGGGTACCCGGATGGGAAGCCTTGTATCTCTCCGAGGAGTGGTATCGCATTTATGGCTTTGATCCAAAGCAGGGCTTGGAAGCCTGGAAGGACCGTCTGCAGCGCATGCACCCGGAAGATCGAGCCAAGGTGCAAGAAATAAAGGATTGGGCGATCAGTAAAAAATCCGATTATGAAGTGGATCACCGAATACTGCTTCCGGACGGCACTCTCAAATACACTCGCACCGTCGGCCATCCGGTTTTGAACGCTTCCGGGGAGGTGGAGCGATTCGTCTGCACCATGATGGACGTGACCGAGCGCAAGCGGGCGGAAGAGGCGCGCGAAGCTCTGCGCAAGGCACAGGCGGATCTCGCACGCGTGAACCGCCTGACCACGATGGGCGAGCTCACCGCCTCTCTGGCACACGAAGTGAATCAACCCATCGCGGCGGCCAGCACGAACGCCAATACTTGCTTGCGCTGGCTGGCGGGCGATGCTCCAAATATCGAAGAAGCGAGCGCGGCTGCCGTGAGACTCGTTAAAGACGTAAAGCGCGCCGCGGAAATTATCGGCAGAATCCGCGAGCTCTTCACCAAAGACAATGCGCAGCGCGAGCTCGTGGACATCAACGAGATTATTCGAGGGATGATTCTTCTTGTGCGCGGCGAGACCACTCAATACAACATAATCGTCAGCACGGACCTTGCGCTAGATCTTCCCCGAGTCGTGGCCGACCGCGTGCAATTGCAGCAGGTGTTGATGAATCTCATGATCAATGGCATCGAAGCGATGAAGGGTATAGATAGGGCCCGGGAACTAACGGTCACCTCGCGGCGAGCCGAAGCCCGCCGGGTTCTCGTCTCCGTCAACGACACCGGCGTCGGCCTCTCTCCACAACTGAAGGAACAGATCTTCAATGCCTTTTTTACCACCAAGGCGCACGGGATCGGCATGGGACTGCGCATCAGTCGGTCCATCATCGAATCGCACGGTGGTCGCTTGTGGGCCGACGAAAACTCACCGCACGGCGCGAGTTTTTGTTTTACTCTTTCCACCGACGCAGACTCGACTGACGAGTCACGGCGTCAAAGAAGTTAGCTATCCTCGTCTGTTTCGTCGCCATAGGGATTTAGAGCGTTGCGAAGTTGTTGGTGGCTTCGACTTTGTGCGCCTCGCGCTTTAAGGCGCGATCAAGCGTTTGGTCAAGGGCGGCCTTGACTCTTTCGAATTCAGCCTGCGAGATTTGGCCCCGCTTGCGCTCCACTTCAATCTGGAAAAGTTCCTCCTTTACTCCGGTAATCAAAACGGAGCGGGGTCGCGCAGCAGTCGGAGCACGCATCTCCAACCTTGCAGATTCGGTCAGAAAAGACTCGCGGCGACCTTCTTCTCGTGTTGCAGTTAGCAGGGAAGAGTTAACATCTTGCCGCCGATGAATACGCGCCTTGGATTGCTGCCGCGATGCGACATAGACGCCGCCAAAAAGCAGCACTGCGGCCGCCCCCCCCAGGATCCACCACCGATATCTTTGCAGCGGGTCGGGAGCGTCGATTGGCTGGCCCAAGCCTCCGCCAGGATGGTTCCCTGACTGCGCGACAGGAGCGCCTCCAGTAGAACTGTCCTTATGCCGTCCGGGATCTTGAGTAACGGCCTGTCGGGTGGTTTCGAGCGGCCCTTCGCCGGAAATGCTAAAAGCTAGATTTTGCCCGTCGGTAGTGTTGGACGTCACCTCCGCCTTGGCATTGGGCACGTCCGGAGACTGAATCATCTTGAAGCCAGCCGAGCCAGCCATTGCCTTGAACTGCATCGACCTCGGCAACAAGACCATGAAATGTTCCAAAGGATAAATAGACCTGGGATCAAGATTCGCTCTACCGCCATAAGGAAGCTGGTAGGTTACCTCGAAATGCGTCAGCCCCGGCCGCAGTGGAAAGTTGAACGCGTACCGATTCTTCTCGCGTTCCGGTACGGGTGCAGACTTTACCGGGGCGCTGTTCTCGCTAACGGCTATACCGGAATTCTCGATGATATGCGCACCATCGGGAATGTAGAACTCCAGATCGCGATCATTCAGTTGAGTCCGCCGCGGGTTGGATGTGTTCCGCACTCCGAAGTCCCGGGTCACCGCAACCTGACCGCGCGACGTCTGAATGCGCATGATGTCGGCAATCACTCCGATGTCCTTGACTTTGTTCGCGACGTCGTAAACGTCGATGGCTACCGACGTTGTTCCAGGAGGAGCCACGCGATGATACGCGACGCCCTGATGAATGGCGCGAATCAAGTGTGGTGTTTGCGCGTCGT
>Ga0116105_1000100_pt1 | contig 28863 bp, 23 predicted proteins | sample June2015DPH_6_20_FD_89716 | JGI IMG/M metagenome (GOLD analysis project Ga0116105, IMG submission 89716) | Peatland microbial communities from SPRUCE experiment site at the Marcell Experimental Forest, Minnesota, USA - June2015DPH_6_10 | ecosystem: Environmental > Terrestrial > Soil > Wetlands >... | reverse complement strand
GACTCAGTTCTCGCCGCGAAGTCTGCCCCCGCTCGATCACACGCAACACCGGGGAAATCGGAACGAAAATACTCCAGCACAGCGCGCATGGTAGCGAGACGGCCCAGGGAAGCGGCGACGATCCATAGCACGGCCAGCAAAAGAACTGCGACCATACCTCCCAGCACGGCTCGATTCAGGCTGCCGCGCAAGATGTGCTCCATGGCGCGTCCCATCAATAGAGGCTGACGAGTGGAGAGCAGAAGCGAGTCGCCACTGCTCACGGGCAGGGTGTCCAGAAACTCGATGCCATAAAAAAAGAACAAAGCAGTCGCGGTGGCACCCAGAGCCCAGCGCCAGGCGATTTCGGCGAAAGTGAATGCCGGTCGGCGAAAGGCCGCGCGGAAACCTTCGGCAGTGGGCGATGGCGACGTCATTCTAGATTATCCGTTGATAAGAATAACTCAACGCCGAGGAAGCATGTCGCACGCCTTCACGTGGGGTCGAAAATTATCCGCAAGTTTTACGAAAGTTTACGCGATTGCTGGCTCAAATCCGCAACCGGCCCTCCCAGCTGAGCATCTTTAACTAAGAAGCACAAACAGGCCATCCAGAGGCGGGGAGCTTCGCTCCTCCCGAGGGTTGGGCCTTGCAAAAGCACTCAGTATTACAAGGAGATTTAGAAATGAAATTCAGACAATACTTCGCTTCAATCGCAATCGTAACGCTAGCGCTTTCGTTAGGCGCCTTCGCAAAAGACACCCATTCCGGGAACTTCACCTTGTCGGATCGAGTACAAGTCGGTGCCACGGAACTAGCTCCAGGCGACTATAAAGCCGACTGGACAGGTCCGGCCAGCGACGTGAAAGTGGTCATCACGCAACACGGCAAAACGGTTGCAACAGCGGAAGGAAAAATAAGGGACATGCAGCAGCGCGCGCCCTACGATGCGGTGCTCACCAAGAAAACCGATAACAACACTCTGCAACTTGACGAGATCGAGTTCAACCACCGCACGGAAGCCCTGCAGCTAGGCGGAGAATAAAGAACCTGCGAACCAATCAAAAGCGAGCCCGCACTCCGCGGGCTCTGTTTTTTCGCGAGCACGTCTTATTTCAAGACAATGTTGAGAAGCTTGCCGGGGACAAAGATTTTCTTCACGATTTGCTTCCCTGCAATCGCAGCCTGCACTTTTTCATCAGCCAGTGCCCGCTCGATAACGAACCCCTCTGACGCATCGGCCGGCACAGTAACCCGGCCGCGCAGCTTGCCATTGACCTGCACAGGAATCTCCAACTCTTCTTCTTTGGCTAACTCAGCGTCATACTTGGGCCACGCAGCTTTCAGCAAGCTTCCCTTTTCTCCAAGCATCTCCCAGAGTTCGTGCGCAAGATAAGGAGCAAACGGCGCGAGCAAGAGAACCAAATCGTGCTGCACCTCCGCCAACAAAGCCGAAGTCCGCTCCTGCGTGGGCGACCGTTTTTCCTCGTAAGCATAAAGCTCATTTACGAGTTCCATGATGGCGGAAATACAAGTATTGAAGTGCCATCGGCCCTGGAAGTCGTCGCTGACGCGCTTAATTGTCTGATGAAGCTTGCGCTGAATCTGGCGTTCTTCGGGAGATAAAACTTGCGAAGCCACAGCGCGGCTACGAGACGAACCGGCATTCCGCAGCACGAAGCGATAAACCCTGCCCAAGAATCTCTGAATGCCTTCGATGCCGGAATCCTGCCAGTCAAGATCGCGATCGGGCGGCGCAGCAAACAGGCTGTATAAACGCGCTGCATCCGCACCGTAGCGAGCCACCATTTCGTCCGGGCTGACCACGTTGCCAAGGCTCTTCGACATTTTCGCGCCATCTTTGATCACCATCCCCTGCGTGAACAGGCGCTCGATGGGCTCGTCATTGGTAACTAATCCAATATCGCGCATAAACTTCGTCCAGAAGCGCGAGTAGATCAGGTGCAAGATGGCGTGCTCAACGCCACCAATGTATTGGTCAATCGGAAACCAGTATTGTGCCGTCTTCGAATCGAATGGCGCACGATCGTTGTGCGCGTCCGTGTAACGGTAGAAATACCAGGACGAATCCACGAACGTATCCATCGTGTCGGTTTCACGGCGCGCCGGACCACCGCATTTCGGGCAAGTCGCATTTACGAACTCCCTCACTCGACCGAGCGGCGAGCCGTTGGCGAGAGTGATGTCAACATTGTCCGGCAAAATCACCGGCAAATCCTTCTCGGGCACGGGCACGATGCCATCTTTCTCGCAATACAGCATCGGGATAGGCGTGCCCCAATATCGTTGGCGCGAGATGCCCCAATCCTTAATGCGGTACGTAACGGTAGCCTTGCCGAAGCCGTTTTGTTCGGCAAAAGCCGCCATTTTCTTGATGGCTTCTGCGCACTCAATCCCGCTATAAGGGCCCGAGTTGATCAACATCCCATCGTGCCCGACATAAGGCAACGACGGCTCAGTAACGGTTTCTTCCGGATCAGTGGAGATGGGAAGCACAACCAGCCGGATCTCGAGCTTGTATTTCTTCGCGAACTCATAGTCGCGATCGTCATGCGCGGGCACGCTCATAATGGCGCCGGTGCCGTAATCCATGAGGATGTAATTCGCTACCCAGACGGGAACTTTCTCTTGATTAAAAGGATTTATGGCGTAACGTCCAGTGAACACCCCATGTTTTTCAATCTCCCCAATGTCGCCGGCCTCTTTAGCTTTGCGCTGCTCGGCAATAAGCTGATCGACCTTCTCCCGCAAATCCGGATTTGACGCGGCAAGATCGGTAATGATCGGATGTTGCGGAGCGAGTTGCACCGAAGTTGCACCGAAGATGGTGTCCACGCGCGTAGTAAAAACCGTGATGGTCGCTCCCGCCGGGCCGAATCCTGTATGCGGCTGCGTGTAATCCAACTTGAAATCCACCAGCGTTCCTTCGCTCCGGCCGATCCAGTTTCGCTGCATGGTGCGAACTTTTTCCGGCCAGCCGTCAAGCGTCTCGAGATCGCTCAACAATTCGTCAGCGTACTTCGTAATGCGCAAGAACCATTGCTCGAGCTCGCGCTGTTCGACGAGCGTGTCTTCATGCCGCCAGCAGCATCCGTCAACAACCTGCTCGTTGGCGAGGACGGTGGCGCACTTCGGACACCAATTCACCACGCTCTTCTTGCGATACGCCAACCCCTTTTCGTAAAGCTTGAGAAAGAACCACTGATTCCAGCGGTAATAATCCGGCAGGCAGGTCGTAACTTCCCGCGACCAATCATAGGCGAAGCCGATGCGCTTCATCTGCGCCTTCATCTTGGCAATGTTCCCGAGCGTCCATTCACGGGGCGGCGTTCGGTTCTGAATGGCGGCATTTTCCGCGGGAAGACCGAACGAATCCCATCCCATGGGATGGAGCACGTTGTAGCCGTTCATCCACATGTAGCGGGCAAGCGCATCGCCAATGGAATAATTACGTACGTGCCCCATGTGAAGAGCGCCCGAGGGATACGGCAACATTTCGAGAACGTAGTACTTCTTCTTCGCGGAACCGGCCGGTTCAGCCGCGTAGATCCCAGGATCGTTCTGCCAGCGTTCCACCCACTTGGCCTCGACGCGCTGCGGGTTGTAGCGCTCGTCGCGCTCCGGATCGCGATCGCGCCCGGATGAAGTCACGGTTGCAGTTTCAGTATCGTCTTTATTCTGCGGCGGCATAGAGATATGTACCTACTCGGGCGATGGAAATTGATTTTACAGGAGCAAACAGGAATTCTCGATTGGCTGGCTTCAGAGAGCCAGGAAGAGAGGCAGTCGCAGCCGCGAACTGGAGGCGCGGCTACTGAGGCACGCGACGAGAAGATTGAAGCTCATCGCACGATTATAGCATTCTCGCGACGGCGGTTAGGCTTACGACTAACGGTAAACATCCTTGCGATGTCCGATTTCCAGCACCCGGACCGTTATTCGCTCATCCTGAAGATGACAGATGAGGCGATAGTCCCCCACCCGGTAGCGCCACAGACCCTGCTTTTCACCGCGGAGCGGCTTGCCCCACCGGCGCGGATTTTCCGTTGTTGCCAGCCGTTCGCGCAGAAATCGCTGAATTAACCTCTGCGCATTGTGATCGAGCTTGGTGATTTGCTCCTCGGCGGTCCGGGTGATCTCACCTCGGCAAGCCACTGATCTCTATCAGTCGAGGCCTAGACGCCGTTCCAATTCGTCTAGTGTGATGGCAGGTTCGCGGCGCTCCAGGGCGGCGACGCCTCGGAGATAGTCTTCATGGTCTTCCAGATACTGGCGGATGGCTTCGCGTGCATAATAACTCTTGCTGCGACCGGTTTCCCGGGCAAGAGAGTTCAGTTTCTGTTCCAGTTCGGGTTCGAGGCGAATGCCGAGCATGTTTAACAGGTTTAACATAGCATCGGACAACAACGAGCGGAGGAGCGGAACATTCGTTGCCGCAGAAAGCAACGCGGGCGCGGTTCGCAAATAGTGGAGTGTGGCAGCTAAGACGCGACGAGATTCTTGAGAGCCTGCACGTTCCGCCGGTCATCGCCGGGCTTGTCAATGGGTGTCTCGGCAATGAACGCAGCGTGAGCAAGTCGCAAATCGTTCAGCAAAATGCGAAAAGGTTCTTTCCCGATAGTTCCCTTCCCGATTTGCTGATGGCGGTCGAGCTTCGATCCGCGCGGCGCTTTCGCATCGTTACAGTGGACGACCTTGACGTTGTTGAGGCCGACCGTCGAATCAAGCCGCTGCAGCGTCTGGTAGATGCCCGCCTCGCTCACAATGTCATACCCGGCGACGTGGGTGTGGCAGGTATCAATGCACGCGCCAATTGGAACAACGCCCCGCAGTCGGTCGATAACCTCTGCAACCTGCTCAAAGCTGCCGCCCAAAGAAAACTCGGCCCCGGCGGTGTTTTCGATAAGGATGCTAAGTCCCGCTCGCGCAAGATCAAGACCCTGCGTAGACGCCGCAATTGCCGCTGCGGTTTGAAGAAGTCCGGCTTCGCGATCCGATCCGCGGAACGAGCCAGGATGCAAGACCAGGAAATCAGCGCATACGGCAAGAGCGCGTTCAACTTCGCCCCGAAACGCCGCAACGGAATTTCTTAGGAACAGTTCATTCGTGCTGGCGAGATTCACCAGGTAGTTCGTGTGGATGACGAGCGGCTTGAGATCATACCGCGCGCGCAAGCGCGACATTTCTTCGCATTGCAACTCGCTCAATTCGTAAGGCGCCCACTGCCGCGGACTGGAAGAGAAGATTTGCAGAGTATTGCATCCCAGCCGATAAGCGCGCTCGGCTGCATTGTGAATTCCTCCAGCAGTCGAAGTGTGGATGCCAATTCGGCGGGAAGTCAGGCGTGGAGGACGCTTTGTCGTAGGGCGCTCGAGAACTTTCTGTTCGCGCGCCATGGAACGAGGCATAAGAAAAGTATAGAGGAGGATCGGATTCGAGATCTCTAACCGCGATCGGGATCGCGGCGCGCCACTTCGAAAGTAGCGCTCAAAGGCGGCTCTGTTTGCCGTGTAGAGCGCACAAAGGTAGACTTAGAATGTATTTGAGCGGTCGAAAATGGCCGCGCCAAGGCATTTCTGAACGTCACGGAAGCTCTATGTTAGTCGTCATGAAGGCGCATGCTACCGAGGAACAGGTACGTGGCGTCTGCGAAAAAATCGAAAAGCTCGGTTATCGCGCTCACGCCATGCCGGGAGCGCAGCGCACCGCCATTGGCATTACCGGAAACAAGGGCGAAGTGGAGCAAGGCACGCTGGAAGAAATGCCCGGCGTGCAGGAAGTCATCAAGGTCTCCAAGCCTTACAAACTGGTGAGCCGCGATATCAAAGAAGACAATACGATAATCCGCTTTCCCGGAACCAACGCCACCATTGGCGGAACGGCGCTGGCAATCGTCGCCGGCCCATGTGCCATCGAGAGCCGCGAGCAGGCGTTCGCCGTGGCCGAGCGCGTGCACCGCGCGGGCGCGCAGTTCTTCCGCGGCGGAGCTTATAAGCCACGCACATCTCCGTATTCGTTTCAAGGATTAGGCGAGGAAGCGCTCCGGATTATGTCCGACATCCGCGATCAGTTTGGGATGAAAATTATTACCGAGGCAATCGACAATGAATCTCTAGATCTGGTCGAAGAGTATGCCGATGTAATCCAGATTGGCGCGCGTAATATGCAAAATTTTTCGCTGCTCAAGCGCGCCGGGCGCGCCAGAAAACCGGTTCTGCTAAAGCGCGGCATGTCGGCAACGCTCGAAGAATTCCTGATGGCTGCGGAATACATTTTGAGCGAAGGCAACTACAGCGTAGCCCTCTGCGAACGCGGTGTCCGCACCTTCGCCGACCATACGCGCAATACGCTCGACCTAAGCCTGGTCCCGGCAGTGCAGCGATTAAGCCATCTGCCGATTCTCGTCGATCCCAGCCACGGCACCGGAAAGCGCAACAAAGTAACGCCATTGTCGCGCGCCGCAGTGGCCGTAGGCGCTGATGGACTGATGGTGGAAGTTCATAATAAGCCCGACGAAGCGATGTCGGACGGTCCACAATCTTTATTTCCGGATCAGTTTGACGAGTTGATGACGCAAGTGCGGCAGATTGCGGCGGTGGTGCGCAGAACGGTGCCGTCGATTGGGGTGACAGACACGGTGGCTGCCAAGTAGCCTTTCCAGTTGTACTGAACCCAATGAGCCTTTCATCGGGGTTGAGCAGTCTCTGCAAAGAACTGTAAACCTTATAGCTTTTTCCTTACCATTAGGACAAGCTAGAAGATAAGGATGAGACGGTAAGAGGGGCATATGTTTCGCAGCGTTAGTAAATCGGGCTTCTACGGGGTCATTCTTGGGGCGTCTCTGGTGGCGAATCCCTACATCCTATCCGCCCAGCGCGGCCCCGGCGGAGCGGTGGGGGGTGGAACTGCCGCGGGCACCGGTATGAGTAGCAATGGCCACCCCACCGGTATTGACACGAAGGACGATCTGCGCGGCTTCCACGATGTGCTGGCCGTACAAGCTACCAGAGAACAGGCTGCCGCCTACGCCACGATGATGAAGAGCACGGCTGTTGCGGACGCTCAGTTGAAAGCGCTGCAAGAGCAAGTTCGGAAAGAAAACAACCCGCCCGCCATTGCAACCCTCTCCAAACAATTGCAGGATGCCGTCGACGGCGCGCGAAGTTTGAACAAGAAGTTCATTGAGGGATTTTCCGAGCAACAGAAAACTGGGCTGAAGGAAATCATCAAACGTCTCGCCAAGTTGGAATCCGATCTCGCACAGCAGGCCAAAGTGATCGATCAGGCAACGGAAGCGAACCCTCCCGGCGCGCAGATGCTGGCCTCCGCGCAGAATCTCGATCACGCGCTTGCGAACTTTCAGCGCACCCAATTAGATCTAGGTGAAGAGATGAGCATTCCGGCGGCCAGCAACGGGACGGGCTTCACGTTCGCCCTGGTGCCGGAAAAAAATATCATCAACGTCGGCGACCTGCCGATTACCCTAACCACGTCAGCTACAGTTTCAAAAAACCCGCCAGAAGGCGGCCAGAACACCTTCCCGGTTGAGTTAATCGAGGATGTGTCGGATCTGCAACTGAACATCGCCGATCTCCTCCGGCGTCAAATCAACAAGGCCGATCGCTGCGGAGAGCGGATTGACGTCCAAACCGCGCAACTCGCTCCGCAGGGACAGTCAGCTTCCGTGACGGTGCAACTGCACTTCGAACGCTGGACCTGCGCACCGGTATTTGGCAGGGACAGCATGAACGAAATCGTGGAGGGCAACGGAGCGATCGAGGTACTACTCACCCCCGAAGTCGCGGAAGACGGCACCCTGAAACTCGCGGGCAAAATTAACCGAATCGATGCGCAAGGACTGATCGGCGACCTTTTGCGCTCGGGTTCACTAGGCGACACAATGCGCGACAAGGTCGCTGAGTCGATGATTAGCGTAATGCGCCAAGGCGCCGATTTCAAAGCCGCCATCCCCGCTGCAGCGCGCAACTACGCAACTCTACGCCACGCTCAGTTCGCGGGCACCGGGTCGGGCAAGCTGATCCTGCTGTTGAACGGGGATATCCGGGTCCCGGACGAGCAGGTTGTGGCGCTGACGAACGAGTTGGAGCAAGCCTCACGGGATCAGGTTCCGGGCCCTCTTTTGACGCGGCCAGCCACGCCGCAGGAAGCCATCTCTCGCTAAACCTCTGCTGAAACCACATCCCTCTGCTAATCTTAGTTTCTTTGGCTCCTATCGCTTCAACCTGGAAACGCTCATCTTGCGAAAAGTCCTCTTCATCGTTGTTTTGATTCCGGTTTTTGCCGCCGCGGGCTGGTGGTACTTCCGCGAACAGCCCCTTCCGAATTACGGCCCGGCGTACCGCGAGTATGCATACATAACAAACGGCAAGAGCAATACGGTCAGCGTAATCGACTTGCGCACCTTTGAACCCGCGAAAACCATTCCCGTAGGCGTATCTCCCACCGGCATCGCCGCGAACGGCAAAAAAAATGAAATTTATGTGGTGAACACCGGATCGAATAACGTAAGCCTGATCGATGCCGAGCGGAACGCAGTCGTGGCTACCATCGGCGTCCACGGTCGGCCCTACTTTATCGATGTCACGGAAGATGGCAAACGCGCCTATGTCGCAAACTCAGGGTCGGCCAATGTTTCGATCATCGATCTGGAGAAGCGTCTTGTGGTTGGAAATGTGCGGGTCGGCTCTGAACCGGGACTGGCGCGGGCCTCCCCGGATGGCGCCACTGTAGTGGTTTCGAATCGCGCCGATGATACGGTTTCTCTGATAGATGCCGGGTTGTTGCGCGTGCGCGCAACCCTCCCCGTTTGCCAGCATCCGGAGGATATCGTCATTTTGCCCGACTCGAGCAAAGCGTTCGTGGCCTGTTCCGGATCTTCTCAAGTCGCCGCTATCGCTTTGGCCGGGAACAGAAACGGTGAATTTGCGGGCGATCGAGTGCTGGCGCTGCTCGATGTCGGAAAAACCCCGGTGAGCCTTGCGCTCAAGCCGGATGGCGGCGAGCTGGTGGTTTGCAACTTTGATTCGGATAGCATTTCCTTCGTCGAGACAGGCAACAACGAGGTGGGCAGCAGCACCACGATTGGACAGCATCCTGTGCATGCGGTGGTGACGCGCGATAACTCCCGGCTTTACGCCAGCAACTTCGGCTCCGATAACGTTGCCGTGTATGACATCGACATGGGGCGCAGAGTTGGCACGGTGCAGGTCGGCAGTCGCCCCGACGCACTGGCGCTATCCAATGACGAGAGATATCTGCTGGTGCTGGACACGCAAGCCGGCGACGTCACCGTGATCCAGAAGCGCAACCCGCGAAAGCTGGAGCCCAGCGAATATTCCCTGCTCACCATGATTCCTGTCGGTCTGCAGCCGAACAGCATCGTGGTGAAATCGTTCATGATGATCAAGCCCTTGCCCGCGAAGTGAACCAGCGCAGCAGTGAGGCGTCTACAAAGCGGGCACGGCCTTGGCGCAGAATTTGTCCAGAGCCGCTTTCAAATCGGCAGCAATCGCTGGAGCTTCGCGCGATTCGATATCCCGGCGCGGCATCATATAAACCAGCTGGCCATCGCGAAGAATCGCGATGGAAGGCGAGGAGGGCGCCTGTCCCGTAAAGTAGCTGCGCGCCCGTTCCGTGGCTTCGGTATCTTGTCCGGCAAACACGGTAAAGGCTTTATCGGGCCGCGCTGCGTTCTGCAACGCCATACGAACCGCCGGACGCATGCGCCCTGCGGCGCACCCGCAAATCGAGTTCACCACAACCAGCGACGTGCCGGGTTGCGCCTTCAAGGCCTCGTCGACGGCCGCGGCGGTGCGTAGCTCTTGTATGCCCAGGCGCGTCAGTTCCTCGCGCATAGGTATCACCATAATTTCAGGATACATTTCAGTGTGCTCCTTAGTTTTTCTGTACGGAAATGATGAATACATCGATTCTAAATGAGATCGGCATAAGGAGTGAAAAGACTGATTACCGCGAACCCGTTTTGCCCAATCCCCGACGCGACCTCGTCGCTCATTTGTAACTTGAACGTGTCGGCGCGGCAGCGACCGTCTTCGTCGCTGTTAGCGACGGAGTCGCCTGCGCCGGCGTCATCTGCACCATCGACCGACTTCCGACATGAACAAAACTCAACTCGCGCGCCGCCAGCAGAGCGTTCACGGCCTCCTTCACCCGCGACCGCGCCACAAATTTCCCGAAGAAAGCTTCCAGTTCACTCTGCTCCGCGGCCACCACGCAATCCAAATATTTCGAGAGCAGCGCCGAAAGCGCCTCCGGGACGGACAATCCCACGCCCTCTTTCACCGCCTCCGGCGCCCAGCGATAAAGCAAATCCCAGAACGACCCCTGGTTGGCAGTGTAATCGACGCGCGTGATGCGCAGCCTTGCCAGCAACTCGCCCAAAGCCTTGTCCAGCGCGGGTAATGAAACGCTGCCGCCTAGCGCCTCCTGCAACTTCACCTTCGAAATCGGCCCCTCGCGCTGGATCAACTCAAACGCATCGCAAGCCAGCGACGAATAAAGCGACCGCGATCCGGCGCGCGGCGCCAGCTTCGGATTGCGCTCTCCCACCAGCGCGTAAAAGTAAGGAAACACCGAAGCCGCCACCAGAAACGCATTGTTTTCATCAACCAGATTCGCCTCATAAGCGGACCGCTCGCGCAGCAAACGCACCATCAACTCCGTGGCTTCAGCCGCGCGCGGATCAGAGTAAGAATGTTGCTGCGTCGGCAATCGATCATCCGCACCAACAAACGCTCCAATAAAAGTGGGCAGCGTAACCGCAGGCCGCACCGGATACATCAGGCAGTACCCGACTTCCTCCAGAAATATGCGCGCGTTCTCAATCGTCCGGATGGCCTTGCCATCCAGCCGCCATTTCTCGCGCCGCAGCTGCTGTAGTTCGAGGTCAGTCATAAAAAGCTGCGAGCGATGAGCAACGAGCTATGAGCCAAAACGTAGGCTCGAAGCTCATGGCTCACAGCTCGTGGCCCACAGCTAAATCCTCTTAAACGCCCGCTGAATCTCCTTTACAGAATACCGCAGCACCACCGGCCGCCCATGCGGACAGGCCATCGGATGCTCTGTCTTCGCCAACTCTCCTAGCAGCCACTCCATCTTATTTTGCTCCAGCGGCATGTTGACCTTGATCGCCGCATGGCAGGCAATCGAAGCCGCAATCCGCCCGCGAATTTTTTCCAGATTGAGCGACTGCTCCTCGCGCGAAATCTGATCCAGCAACTCATGCAGCATTTTTTCCACCGCCGCCGCATCCACCCCAGCCGGCGCAACCTTCACCGCCACGCTGCGCGCCCCAAACGGCTCCGCTTCAAACCCGTTGTGCTGCAACTCATCGGCAATCTCGGCAAACACCGCCTGCTGCGCCGGAGACAGCTCCAAAACAATCGGCATCAACAATCGCTGGCTTTCCACTTTCAGCGCCGCCCGCTGCTTCAGCACTCGTTCAAACAACACGCGCTCATGCGCCACATGCTGATCGACAATCCACAACCCATCCTCATTCACCGCAAGAATAAATGAATTGCGAATCTGCCCCAGCGGACGCAAGGTAGACAAAGCCGCCAGCGTAGGCTCGTCTTCTCGCACATCCAGCGGAGGAGCGCAACCGTGATCCGGAATCGCGGGATCGATAATTCCCCGCTCCGCAGTCGCACGCGACTCTAAGCCCCGTGCCACCGGAACCGCAGCATTCGCCTCCACGGCAATTCCGTCCTCAAACTGAAACCGCGTGGAAACCGGCGGCGCAAGAGGAGCTTGTAAAGCGAACCCTACGGGACCGAAATTCTGCGATAGGGGAGATGCCACAGGTGCCCCATTTCCCCCATCTTTGGGGAGACGTGGGGAGTTTGACGTCGGCCCGGCAGCGTCTGGCGCATCCCACTCCGCAGGCGTAATCGCCCCCGGCGTCAGAGCCCCGGAAGTAAGCGCCTGGCCTGCCGTAGCTCGCGCCCGAATCTCCGTAGTGAACTGCGGCGCAGGGCGAGCCTTCATCAATGCCGCTCGCACCGTATCACGAACAAAATCATGCAGTACCGCCGACTGCCGAAACCTCACTTCGGTTTTCGACGGATGAACATTCACATCCACCTCGCCCGCAGGCATCTCTAGAAACAGGAGCACCACCGGATAAACCGTCGGCGGAATAATATTCCGATAAGCCTCGGTTAGCCCATGCTGTACCAAGCGGTCGCGAATCAGCCGCCCGTTCACAAAAACAAAAATCGAATTCCGATTTAGCTTCTGAATCTCCGGCTTGGAGACAAAGCCATGCAACCGCATCTCGCCGGGTTGCGTAGAGCGTGCGCCCCGCCCGCTTTCGTCGGACTCATCAGGCTCTTCCTGCCGCCTCCAAGGCGGAGGCTGCGGCAAGCCCTCGTGTTGCAGCGTTTGCTTGGCCGCCACCGGAATCAACTGGTCCAGCGTTTCCTTCCCGAACACTTGATACACACGCTCCGAATAACCCGCCACCGGAGGCGCAACCAACATCGCATTTGTCATCGAATGCAGTTCAAAATGCTTCTCCGGATGCGCCAGCGCATAATGTGTAACCAACGAAGCAATGTGCGATAACTCAGTAGACTCCGCCTTCAAAAACTTCTTCCTCGCCGGAGTATTAAAAAAAAGATCACGCACAGTAATCGAGGTCCCATCCGGCAAACCAGCCTCCTCCACCCGCGCCATCTTCCCGCCATTGATCTCGATAATCGTCCCAGAAGTTTGTGCTTCCGAAGCACCAGGCGAAAATTTTTCCGTGTCCGCCGCGCAAGTCTCCAACCTCAACCGCGACACCGAAGCAATCGAAGGCAGCGCCTCCCCGCGAAACCCCAACGTGGCTACGATCAACAAATCCTCAGCGTCTTTAATCTTCGAAGTAGCGTGCCGCTCAAACGCCAGCATGGCATCATCTCGCACCATGCCGCACCCGTTATCTGTTATCTGAATCAGTTTTTTCCCGCCTGCCTCTACGTTGATCTTGATCCGCGTGGCTCCAGCATCCAAGGCATTCTCCAGCAGCTCCTTCACCACCGAAGCAGGCCTCTCCACCACCTCGCCCGCGGCGATCTTGTTCGCCACTTGCTCCGAAAGTACGTGGATGCGCCCCATGGATCAGTTCCCAGCCACAACTGGCTAGTTTGTGAGGATAGGCCAGTTTGGCAGATGGAGGCCGATAAGGCAAAATTGCCATCTCACGAAAGGCTCGAGTGGAATTCTGAAGAGGGTGCGCACTGCTGATACTATTTATTTTGCTTCTTGTTGGAGCCCGAATGATCCGATCCTTCAAAGGCATCACCCCAACCATCCCCGCCAGCTGCTACGTAGACGAATCCGCCCAAATCGTCGGCGACGTGGTCCTCGGCGAGCACGCCTCGGTATGGATGAACGCCGTAATCCGCGGCGACGTCTACGCCATCCGCGTCGGCTCCAACTCCAACATTCAGGATTGTTGCGTCCTGCACGGCATGAAAAACACGTACGGAGTTACGGTGGGCGAATATGTAACGGTAGGTCACTCGGTAACGCTGCATGGCTGCGTTGTAGAAGACCGCTGCCTGATCGGCATGGGCTCCGTAATTTTAAACGGCGCAAAAATCGGCACCGGATCGATTATCGCTGCCGGAACCCTGATTCCCGAGCGCACAGTAGTCGAACCCGGCTCGCTCTGGATGGGTTCTCCCGGCAAATTCCGCCGCAAGCTGGAACCAGCCGAAGGCGAAATGATCATGCGCTACACGAATAATTATCTGGGCTACACGCAAGACTATTTGCGCGAACAATCACTGGGCGTCCGTGGACTGCCAACGATGCGTTGAGCGTCCAAGCGTGAGGGTCGTCATGACAAACGGAACTTGCGGTGGTGTAAGTGCTGTCTGGATTTTCGCGAACATCAGCTTCACTGCGATGCGGGCCCAAGACAATGGATCGTCATTCTGGAAGGTCGTTACATTCATCTTTGGCTTTCCCGGGACTCTTCTTACTGTCTTGGCTGTGGTGACGGGGAGTGAACGAGCGTATGGGATAGATATGCCCCGAAAAGCTGCAAGACCTCCGGCGTAGCGGTCACAGAACGCTGCCTTCAGGGCAGCGTGGGAGAACGGAAACGGAAGGCTAATGATTAAAGCCGTCAGAGGAACGCGCGACCTGCTCCCGCCCGACACCGCGCTCTGGAATCATGTCGAATCCGTAGCCCGCGACGTCTTCCGCTCCTATAACTTCCAGGAAATCCGCACGCCGATTTTCGAGAGCACGGAACTCTTTGCCCGCGGCGTAGGCGAAGAAACCGACATCGTTTCCAAGGAAATGTTCACTTGGGAAGATCGAGGCCGCGCCGAAAGCGACAAAGGACAATCCCTCACCCTTCGCCCCGAAGCTACCGCGGGAATCGTGCGTGCCTACATCGAACACAAACTTTGGGATCGCGGACTCAACAAACTTTATTGCATGGGCCCGATGTTTCGGCGCGAGCGCCCGCAAAAAGGCCGCTACCGCCAGTTTTTCCAAATCGACGCCGAAGTGATCGGTCCATCTTCGGCTGGAAGCGAATCTCCCGCCCGCGACGCCGAAGTTCTGGAAATGGTGGCCACGCTACTAGACCGCCTCGGCATCAAGAACTGGACGCTCGAACTGAACTCGGTAGGCTCTTCTGCCGAGCGCGTGAAGTTCAACGAGGCCCTCCGCATCGCGCTCGATCCGGTAAAAGATAAAATGTGCGTCGACTGCCAGCGCCGCGCCGTCACGAATCCGCTGCGCGTTCTCGACTGTAAGGTCCCCGAAGACCAGCCCATCATCAACACGCTGCCACGCATCAGCCAGTTCCTCGATGAAGACAGCCGAAAGCATTTCCAATCGGTCCAGGAAATTCTGAAAAAAGTAGGCGTCGAATTTCAGATCAACGACCGCCTGGTCCGCGGCCTCGACTACTACACGCGCACCGCCTTCGAATTCACCCACGGCGCACTGGGTGCCCAAAACGCAATCCTGGGCGGAGGCCGCTACGACGGCCTTTCCGAGTCTCTAGGCGGACCAGCCGCGCCCGGCATCGGCTTCGCCATCGGCGAAGATCGCCTGGTCATGTCGCTGCAAGAAATCGCGTCAGCAGAAAGCGTTCTGAAGAAACCAGACGTTTACATAGCCCCGCTAGGCGCAGGCATGAACCCCGAAGCCGCAAGCCTGGCACGGGAATTGCGCCGCGAAAGCGCAATTGTCGACCTGGGCGACCAAACTTTTCGCCTGAAAAAATCCTTCGAAGCCGCCACCAAAGCCGGGGCAAAACATATTCTGATCGTCGGCGAGAACGAAGTGAACTCGAACGCCTTCGCCTTGAAAAATCTGGCAACCGGCGAGCAAGTCTCGGTCCCGCGCGCCGACCTGCCGCGACGCATCAAGGAGTAACCATGGGCACAACCCGCACCACCATCGACGACACGACCCGCCGCTTCATCGAAGCGCAACACATCTTCTTCGTAGCCTCCGCTCCGCTCGACGCGACGGGCCACGTCAACGTTTCCCCAAAGGGCCTCGACTCCTTCCGCATCCTCGGCCCCACCACGGTCGCCTACCTCGACTTCACCGGCAGTGGCGTAGAAACCATCGCCCACCTCAAAGAAAACGGCCGCATAGTTCTCATGTTCTGCGCCTTCCAGGGACCGCCCAACATTTTCCGCCTCCACGGTCAAGGCCGCGTAATCGAACACTACCAGACGGAATTCGCCGACCTGTCAAAGAATTTCCCGCCCTACGAACACGCGCGCTCCATGATCGTAGTAGAACTCGACCGCATCACCGACTCCTGCGGCTACGCCGTCCCGCTGTTCGAGTACAAAGGCGATCGCGATCAGCTGCAACGTTGGGCCCACAAGCGTGGAGCAGAAGAACTGAAGGTCTACCGCGAGAGAAAAAACCGCCACAGCATAGACGGATTACCCGGCGTCTCCGAATTCGATCGTCAGGAGGTCGTATGAAGCTTCACTGGCTTTCTCAGGCTCTTATTTTCTGCCTTCTGGGTTCCGGCCCTCTAGTGGCGCAATCTTCAGGGCCAATCAGGATTCCGACCGCCCTCGAACAAACCGCCATGTCCAACGAAAAATCTCTAATCGAAGCCAAGAAGAAAGACGACGCCACATTTTTCAAGCGCAAGTTGGCCGAAGACTTTTCTCTGGTCGGCATCGACGGCCAGCTTCTCCAAGGTGAAGAGGCAACCGGCGGCCTGGGCGACGCCGACCTCGTCGAACTGACCCCCTACAACATGAAAGTCGCTGCACTCGACGACAATGGCGCAGTAGTTACCTACGACGCAATCGTCCGCGAAGCCCCGCAGGAGGATCAAGGTCCCCCGCCGCGCTACCAACACTTCAGTTCCGTATGGATAGAGCAGGGCGGCCAATGGAAGCTAAAGTTCCATCAAACCACAGCCATGCATTGGGGCGACTGGTAGAAACAATCTGAAGGCGTCATTCCGAGCGCAGCGTTCTTCAGCGGAGCGAGGAATCTCCCCTGCAACGGCGCTAACTAGGACGAGATCCCTCCGCCAGCTGAACAACGCTGGCGTTCGGGATGACACCGCCGTTTAGGGAACTTGCCGATTTCGGTTGACCTTTCCGCCGCTAACGATAAAATGTCGCTGCCGTCGAACCAATAGGAACAAATAAACCGGAGGCGCCCATGAAGCCACTTCAAATCATCCTCACTGCTGTCCTACTCTCAGCCGCAGCCGTGGCCCAAATGGAGGCCCCCAAGCCCGGCCCCGAACTCAAAAAACTCGACGTCTTCGCCGGCACCTGGGCCCTCGACGGCACCATGAAGCCCGGCGCAATGGGCCCCGGCGGCACCATGAACGAGAACGAAAAGTGCGAGTGGATGGAAGGCGGCTTCTATCTAGTCTGCCACTCCGACTACAAAGGCACCATGGGCAGCGGCGTAGGCCTCTCCATACTCGGCTACTCCGCCGAAGACAAAGCCTACACCTACCGCGAGTTCAACAGCTTCGGCGAGTTCGAAGACTCGCGCGGCCACGTCGATGGCGACACCTGGACCTGGACCAGCGACGAAAAAATGGGCAACATGAGCATGAAAGGCCGCTTTACCATGAAGGTCACCTCTGACAAAGCCTACAACTTCATGTTCGAAATGTCGCAAGACGGCACCAAGTGGAACGACGTAATGGACGGCAAAGCCGCCAAGAAATAACTGGTACTCAGGCGCAGATAGCAAGGCTCGTGTCAAGGTTCGTAACGGGGCACGCCTTGAGGCGTGCCGCAGTAGGCTCCGACCCGAGACTGGCTTTAGCCGCTGCTGACTGCCTAAGGCACAATCCAACTTCCCGCCAACAACCCACCCCGCTATAATCGAGGGTTTAACCATCATCATCACTCTCTCTGATAAGGACACCCCTTTGCTCGACTTCCTAGGAGACCTAAGACGTACCCACACCAACGGCGCGCTGCGCGCCGCGCACGCAGGCCAAAAAGCCACTTTAATGGGATGGGTCAACCGCCGCCGCGACCACGGCAACCTGCTCTTCATCGACCTGCGCGATCGCACTGGCGTCACCCAAATCGTCTTCAATACCGACCGCGACCCCGCCGTCCACAAAAAAGCCGAATCCCTGCGCAACGAATACGTAATCGCAGTAACCGGCACCGTCCGCCTGCGCGACGCCAACACCATCAATCCCAACATGCCCACCGGCGAAGTTGAACTAGCCGCCGACGAACTGCGCATCCTAAACGAATCCAAACTACCGCCCTTCCTGCCCAGCGACACCGCGCTGACCAACGAAGAAACGCGGCTGAAGTATCGCTACATCGACCTTCGGCGCGACGCCATGCAGTTCAACATCGAGACCCGCCACAAAGTAGCCAAGGCCATCCGTGACTATCTCTCCGCGCAGGGATTCTTCGAAATCGAAACCCCATTCATGACCCGCTCCACGCCCGAAGGCGCGCGCGATTATCTCGTCCCCAGCCGCGTGCAGCCGGGCACGTTCTACGCCCTGCCGCAATCGCCCCAGATGTTCAAACAGATTTTGATGATCTCCGGCTTCGACAAATATTTTCAAATCGTCCGCTGCTTTCGCGACGAAGACCTGCGCGCCGACCGCCAACCCGAGTTCACGCAAATCGATCTGGAAATGACTTATCCGCAGCCCGAGCAAGTGTGGGAAGTGGTCGAAGGATTTCTAACCGCCGCCTTCGCCGCCGCAGGGTATCAAATCAAAACGCCATTCCCCCGAATGGACTACGACGAGGCCATCCGCCTCTACGGCATCGACAAACCGGACTTGCGCCTGCCCCCATTCACCGACGTGCGCGACTGCTTCACTCCAGAAAATCTACACGATCTCGCGATCAACGCAAATCTTCCGGTAATCGCCATCCGCACGCCAAAAGTAGGCGAACTCTCGCGCAAAGAGCGCGACGACATCAAGCCCATGTTCCACTCCAAAGGCGGCGCCCGCATCTACGAAGACTTCAAACGCATCGCCAACAAATTCCCGGATGCGGCGGCGGCCATCACAAAAACAACCGGCGCAGAAGAAAACGACCTAATAGTGTTGGTGGCTGGCTCCGCGCAATCCGGCCCGCAAACCGCCATGCCAGCTCACCGCAAAGTGACGCCACAAGAACTCTCCATCTACGCCTCAGCAGGACTGCTGCGCCTCGCCCTAGCGCAGAAGTACGCCGACCGCCACGGCATCTTCAAAAAGACCAACGACGCTGCCAACGACTACCGCTTCCTCTGGGTAACAAACTTCCCCATGTTCGAATGGGACGAAAGCGAAAAGCAATGGATGGCCGCGCACCATCCCTTCACCTCGCCCCATGAAGAAGACATGCAACTGCTGGAAGCCGGCGTAGAGTCGGTAAAGGATCCGCAATCCACGCTAAGCGCAGTACGAGCCCTAGCCTACGACGTGGTCCTGAACGGCACCGAGCTAGGCTCAGGATCAATCCGTATTCATCGCCAGGATATCCAAAGCAAAATCTTCCGCGCCCTCGGCATGACCGAAGAAGAAGCCCGCACCCGCTTCGGCTTCTTCCTCGAAGCCCTGGAGTACGGCACTCCCCCCCACGGCGGCATAGCGCTAGGCCTCGATCGCATCGTGATGATCATCGCCGGAGCCGAGAGCCTGCGCGAAGTAATTCCCTTCCCCAAAACCGCCCGCGCCGTAGACTTGATGGTCGACGCGCCGACGCCGGTGAGCGACGCTCAGTTGAAAGACTTGGGTATCGTTGTGAAGAAATAGCTGTTCGTCTCGGATGCGCGCCTTGGGCGGCACAAAAGTGCCGCCCGAGTCTTCTTTCGCTTCTTTGTCATTCAGAGCGCAGTCGCGAGCGACAGCGAGCGCAAGTCGAAGAATCCCTACCTCTCTATCGCTCCCACCTGTTCGAATAGCAACCAACGGCATCCAAACCTTAGCCTGACTTAAAACCGCACATGCTGCGAATCCACTAGGAATCCCGCCGACATCTCCCTAGCCAACATTCTCGTTATAACTCCCCGCATAACTTTTTACACCCGCCCGACATCCGCATGACACCCACTCCTCCCGCCCAAACTAATCTCCATCTTGTAAAGCGGGTTGCATTTCGGAAACAGGCCAACCATCAACACAACGCAAGCTGAGCCGGTCCGAGTAATTCGCAAAAAAAGGAGGAACCTTGAAAAAGACACTTTTATTATTCGGGCTGCTCGTGTCGCTAGCAGTACCTTCGGCGCTCCTGGCGCAGACCGGCTATTCCCAAACCAACCTCGTAGCCAACACTGCTGGTGTAGCCGCGCACACCGACGCTCAACTCACCAATCCCTGGGGAATTAGTTTTCTCCCCGGTCAAGATTTCTGGATCGCCAACAACAACGGCGGAACATCCACGCTATACGACGCGCAAGGCAACAAGAACGCGCTCGTAGTAGGCATCCCAGGAGCTTCCGTCAATCCTTGCAGCCCCGGCTGCCCCACTGGAACCGTGGCCAACGCCACTGGCAGCTACTTCAACGGCGGCACCTTCATCTTCGACACCGAAGATGGCATCGTCGCCAACTGGACCGGCGCGGCCAGCGCAGTCGTCGCCTATGACAACTCCCCCAGCGGCGCGGTCTACAAAGGCCTGGCTCTGCTCACCAACAGCTCCGGCACGTTTCTTCTGTTGGCAAACTTCAACAGCGGCAAGGTCGACGTTCTCGATCGCAACTTCAACCCAGCTGCGCTCGCGGGTTCGTTCACCGATCCCAATCTGCCCGCCGGCTTCGCGCCGCACGGCATTCACATCATCGGCAGCCAGATTTATGTGGCCTACGGCATGCAGGATGCCGTCAAACACGATCCGACCACAGGCGCAGGCCTAGGCCAAGTCGATATCTTCGACACCAACGGCAATTTCGTAAGCGTCTTTGCCACCGGTGGCACTCTGAACGCCCCTTGGGGCGTGGTGCAGGCATCAGCCTCGTTCGGAACTTTTTCGAACGACATTCTCGTGGGAAATTTCGGGGACGGCACGATCAACGCCTTCGATACAACGGGAAAATTCCTGGGCCAGCTAACCGACTCTTCCAGCCACACGCTGACAAACCCCGGCTTGTGGGATATGGTGTTCGGCGCAGGCGGAACCGGCGATCCCAATACCCTTTACTTCACCGCCGGAGGCGCGAACCAAACCAGCGGCTTGTTCGCAACGCTGGTGCCTGCGTCTGCAGTTACCAATGCAGATTTCTCCCTAAGCTTGTCGGCACAGTCGGCAACCGTCGCACCGGGAGGTTCGGCAACGCTCTCCATCAACGCCAGCGCGGTAGGAGGATTTAACAGCCAGATCACACTGTCCTGCTCTTCCGTATCCGGCATAACCTGCGCCTTCAATCCTTCGACCATCTCGCCGGGATCAACCACACCGTCGACGCTAACCATCTCAGCCGCCTCGACGCAGCCAGTTCAAGGCTATGGCATGTCCGGCGTTGCGGCTCTTCTGCCGGGACTGGGGCTGTTTGGAACTCTGTTCGCCTTCGGCAAGCAGAAGCCAACCAACGGCAAAAGGAAAGCATATCGCTGGGTCAGCCTGCTCGGGCTGTTGCTTTTCGTATCGGTGATCGCTCTCGGTTGCGGCGGAAGCAGTTCAAACCACTCCACCACCACTCCTGCGTCTTCTTCAGTCACGCTGATGGTCACTGGTACGTCGGGCTCTCTGAGCCATTCGACCCCGGTAACCGTCACCATTAACTAAATAAGAAGGGCAAGGCGCGCTGAGCGCCTTGCCCTTTAACAATGTAGCGCCGTTCCGCCGAATTCCTCGGCCGACTCGAAACAACTGGCTTCCCACTCTGGCACTACTGTAGAAAAGAAACTGCTTGTCGTCACAACCTCTCGCGCCCCTCCTGTGCTATACAAGCCTTGGTTTCCCACGCGCAGAGTTCCGGTAAAGCTCTGCCAACGCCCACTCCGAGCCTCATCCCAATCCAAGGTGGGACTCATGCCGCGCGCGCCATTTCTTTTGATCGGCACCTTCCTGATCGCACTCTGCTTATCCCCGCTAGCAGCCCAAGACGCCGCCACCGGCGCAATCCGCGGAACAGTCCTCGACCCCAGCAACAGCCGCATCGCGAAAGCCAGCATAGTAGCCGTCAGAGCCGCCACGGGAGCCCGCTACCTAGCCACATCCGACTCCGAAGGCCGCTTCTCCATCGATCTCCTCCCTCCGGGCGACTACACTGCCCGCGTCACCGCCGATAAGATGTCGCCCCAGGTTACGCCTACGCTTCACGTGGAAGTCGGCGCAGCCGCAGAAATGGAATTTCACCTCACCATCGCCGGCCCGCAAGAAAACGTCACGGTCTCCAGCGCTCCCCAAACCGTCGACACCCAATCCACCGATGTCTCCACCCTCCTCGACGAGCGCGCCATCTCCGACCTCCCGCTCAACGGCCGCCGCTTCTCCGACCTGATCCTGCTCTCGCCCGGCGTTACGCAAGATCCCCGCAGCCTAACCTCCGCCACCAACGGCGATCTCTCCTTCGGCGGCATTCGCGGATTCCAAAACAGCTTCCTGGTCGATGGCGGCGACTTCAACAACGCCTTCTTCGCCCAGGCCCGCGGCCTCTATCGTGCCCCCTATCAGTTCTCAGACGAGGTAGTGCAGGAGTTCCGTGTCTCTACCAACTCGTATGGCGCAGAAATGGGACGCGCCGGCGGCGCAGTCATCAACGTAGTCACCAAATCAGGCTCCAACCACTGGCACGGCACCGGCCTCTACTACATTCGCGACAGCAGCTTCGGGGCCTCCGATCCCTTTCTTCCCTTCAAGCCCCAAAGCCGCCAGCAGCAGGGCGCAGCCACTCTCGGAGGCCCCCTCAAGAAAAATAAAATCTTCTTCTTCGGCGGATTCGATCAGCACTATTTCCACGTTCCGAACGTAGTCGAATTTCTCGACGGCACCATGCAGTTTCAACCGCAAGCGGGAATCGGCCCCTACTCTCCAGGCGACTACGAGGCCAGCGATCAGGCGCTGGTCTTCGCCGCCGCCGCCCAACTCAATTCCCTAGCGGGCGCGTTCCCTGCAGCACAAATCGGCAACGCCGCCTACGCCAAACTTGATATCAACCTCACTCCGCGCAATCAACTCGGCTTGCGCTACAACTCCTCGCGCTACTGGGGATCGAACAACGTCTTCCTCGATCCCGCCAGCCCCATCACCTACGAATCTATCTCCGACAACGGCGAAGAAACCGTCTCCACAGACACCGGTTCGCTAACTCTGACCTCCGGCCTCAGCCCGCGCGTAATCAGCCATCTTCGCGCCCAGTTCTCCCGCGATCTCCGCCAGTCCTATACTAACGCGCCGCCCATCGTCGATGGCGCTCCCATCACCACTCTTCTAAAAATCACCAACGTCCTCGACGGCATCGGCCGCTCCGACCAACTTCCCCGCGCCACACGCGAACACCGTGCCCAGCTAGCCGAAACCCTAAGCATCGACACCAGTCACCATTCGCTAAAATTCGGCGGCGACGCGCTGATTACGTGGCTTTACGATTTCTTCCCCACCCAGCAAAGCGGCGAATATATTTTCGACATCATTAAAGTCAACCAGTTCACCTTCGACCCGCAGGAATCCGGCCTCCCGCTAACGCCGCTCCGCGCCTACGCCCACGACGTTCCGCACTACTACCTGCAAAATTTCGGGCCATCCTCAACCAACCCCAACAGCAACGACTACGCTGCCTTCGCGCAAGACACAATCCGCGCCACCAGTCATCTAGCGCTGAACCTAGGTGTCCGCTGGGACCTTCAAACCTTCACCAAAGCCGGACTAATTTCCAATCCCCTGTTTCCTCCCTCCGGCAAAGTTCCCTACAACCCGCGAAACTTCGCTCCCCGCGCCGGCCTCGCATATTCCCTCGGCAAATCTCACCCCCTAGTCGTTCGCGCCGGCTACGGCCTTTTCTATGTCCGCATCCCGCAAATCTACAACTCCGCCATTGCCAGCGAAAACGGCATCACCGACGCTCAAGTCTTTCTCAACAACACACAGCAATATCCGCAGTACAACGGCCATTCACCCTTCCCCACATATCCCAACCCATTAGTCACGTGCTCGCCAACAACCTCTTCCTGCAATCTTCCCGCAGGATTTACCCAAGGCGTCACCAACGAGGTGTCTGCTTTCGCTCCCAACTTCACCACGCCACGAGTGCAACAAGCCAGCTTAACGCTGGAGCGCGAAGTGGCGGGTCACACAACAATCGCCGTCTCCTATCTCTACGTGCACGGCGAGCGCCTGATTCGCGCTCTGGACGTGAACCTTCCGAATCCTGCGACGCTGGCTCCCTTGGGCGATATCGCCTGCAATGCCCCGGTAGCAAGGGAAGCTCTATGCACCTATCCTGTCTTCAACTCCATCGGCCCGGTCCAGAATGCTTTCTACTCCGTCGATTCCTTCGCCACCTGGCAGTTCACACAATCGCTAACATGCCCATTTCCGCCGTGCATCAATCCCTTGGGCCGTCCCATCGCGCAACTAGGCTCCATCGATGAATTCCAAAGCGCCGCCTCCAGCCTCTACAACGGAGCCACGGTCTCGATCAACCGCCGGGTCTCCCGCGGCAGCTATCTGCGCATTTCCTACACCTACGCCCGCGCTATCGACGACGGCCAGGATGCCCTCGTAGCCGGCGAACCCGCGACCGTTCAAAATTCCTACAATCCCAACGCCGAGCGCGGCCCCAGCGTAACCGACCAGCGTAACCGCTTGGTAGCCGCATTCTCTATAGAACCGCGACCGTTTCACCGTGAACACGAATTCCTGGGCCACATCTTCAACAACTGGAAACTCTCGAGCATCGTCACCGCCGGCAGCGGCCGCCCAGTCAATGCCACCGTCTACGGCGACCCCAATCAGGACGGCAACTACGACAATGACCGCCTCCCCGGCTACAGCCGCAACGCATTCACCGGCCCCGACTATTCCTCCACCGATCTCCGCCTGGTTCGCAAAATCCACGTAGGCCAGTCTTGTCACCTCGACCTGACCGCGGATTCCTTCAACCTCTTCAACCGCGACAACAAGCGAGTCCTCATCACCAGCGACGGCCTCACCGCCGAAGCCACCACCTTCACTCCTTACAGCGTCTTCGTAAACGGCGTCCCCTATCCCGGCTACTACAACCAACCGCAAAACTTCCTAAAGCCCACCGCCGCCTTCGCCCCCCGCCAAGTTCAGCTAGGGGTGAAATTCATCTACTGACAAACTAATCCTTCGCTATCCCTCCTCTTCGCATCGAACATGGATTCATTCCGGTGCGAAAGAGGATAAGTGAACAGAAAAGCGATAGAAGAACCCGAGATTGCAGCCGACAGCACCATCTCGACGCGTGCCGAAAAGAAGCAGGTCGAAGAGCGCCTAGCCATCGGCGCGCACGTAGTTTACGAAACCATCCGCCGCGAGGGCGAAGACGAGTTGCGGCGCCCCGCTTCCGCCCTCTGGTGGTCTGGGCTGGCTGCCGGCCTTTCCATGGGATTTTCCTTCATCGCCGAGGGCTTGCTGATGGCCCATTTGCCCGACACGCCCTGGCGCCTGCTTATTTCCCGAGCCGGTTATTGCGTGGGATTTCTGATTGTCGTGCTCGGCCGACAGCAATTGTTCACGGAAAATACACTGACCGTAGTGCTTCCGCTGCTGATCCGAAAGAATTTTTCTACGCTGGTGAGAGTCCTCCGCTTGTGGGCGGTAGTGCTCAGCGCCAATCTGGTAGGGACGTTCTTGTTCGCCCTCGGCATTGCCAAGACCGGAATCTTCGACGCGCACACCCGCCAGTGCCTCATGCAGATCGGTGCAACTCATATGGGCGCGTGGTTCGGCACCGTGATAGTGCGCGCCATCTTCGCCGGATGGCTGATTGCTCTAATGGTCTGGCTGCTCCCGGCCGCAGAGTCGGCACGCGTGAGCATCGTGATCATCCTCACCTATTTGGTAGGGATCAGCGGCTTCAATCACATCGTGGCCGGTTCGACCACCATGTTTTTTCTGGTCATCACCCACTCGATTTCCTGGGGAATGTACACCACCCAGTTCTTCATTCCCACCCTGTTGGGGAACGTAATCGGCGGAATCGCCCTGGTCGCAGCCTTAGGTCACGCCCAGGTTGTGGGCGGAAAAGACGAGTAACCAACCCTCCCCACTCACAAAAACGATGAGACGCCCCGCCATAGCTGCCATTCCGCCACTTTTGGCATCTGAATGCCATGAACCTGTTATGGGAGATGGAAAGCCAGTTGCCCACGCGATGGTGGATGCGAACCCCTGCCGAGCCGATGCCACCGCCTATCAAAGAGCCACCTGCGCCCGAAGAAAATCCGGATGCCCCGGTGCGCGAGCCTGATCCAGACGAACCACCGATGATTTAACTGCTAAACTAAGAATTCGAGATTGCCAAAAGGCGCGGCTCATGTCGCGCCTTTCTTATTTTTGAACTCGAATGACCGGAAGAAATATCGCAAAGCCAAATTTGCCAGCCGCAGCACAAGAAAAGCCGTCCTTGCCTCCGCAGTACAGCAGAGACAAGGACAGCTAGCCAATCGCAGCTATCTTCGCCCTCGGGGGGCCTGGTGGGATTGCAGGTTTTGCATTTGAGTTGCGTGGCGTTGTTGGAGCTGTTGCGTCTGTTGCGCATGGCGCTGTTCCACTTGCTGTTTTTCAGCGTCGTTGGCGTTGCGCTTCGCCAGTTGTTGATGTTCCTTGTCTTGTTTTTGCTGCAGCTTCTGGCGCTCCTTGTCCTGCTGGGCCATCAGCTTCTGTTGTTGCTTCTGATATTTCTGGTCGAGTCTGGCATTGCCGGTGTTAGGAGCAGCGGGCCTCTCCGCTGGGGGCAAGTCGTTGGGATGAACCGCACTGTGTGCGCCCTCCGGGCGAGGCGTGTTTTCGGTTCTAGGTAGAGCGCCGCGATTAGCGGGAGCATGGTACGGAGCTCCGGCGTCGCGCGCAGCTACTGCGCCGCTGTGGAAATCGCCAGGACGCGACGTGGCGGCAATCGAAGGACGGCCTTGATTCACCGAGGCACGCAGATCGCGATTGCTGCGCGCAGCCTGGATGTGTTCGGTTTGTGCGGCGACGGGGCCGACGTGGCGATCGCGGGCCGCAGCCTCCTCTTGGGGCGTGGGACGCGCAGTCAGCCCGCCCTCCCCGCCATTAAAGCTGACATGGCTATTGTTGACGATGGTGACGTGCTCGTTATACACGTTGTGAATATTCACGACGTTGATGTTCGCCACTTCGCGGTTATAGAAAAAGTGGCCGCCATCCCAGCGTCCCCCAACGAAGCCCACGCCAAAGAAGCCGAAGCCATAGTTGATTCCGCCGTAAAAGCCAACCTGCGGTCCCCAGAAACCGTCATGAAACAGAAAAACGCCGCCATCCCACCCCCACCAGGGCGGAGTCCACAGAAACCCAACTTCCGGAGCCAGCACCCAGGTGCCAGGCACCCAATAATAATCTTGGTCATCATCGTCCCAAGCCCAGTAGCCGGGAGTCCAAAGGTAGCCGTCACCCGGGCAAACCGGCTGCTCGTAAACGGGAATGGCGGGAGGGCCGAAACCTACGGTGATACGGACTTGCGCCGAAGCCGTCAGCGACAGAGTAAGTACGGCGAGCGCGAATAACAACGTGCGAACGGAGCGGGTTATACGCATGCTTCCTCGTGCGCGATCGTCCTTCGCTTACCCGGTACCGCTTCAACTTCTGCGGGCTGCGCGGACAAATCGGAAAAACTTCTGGGCCCGATTAGTTTTCTAACAGCATCGAGAGAGTAGCAGGAGCGGAGTCTCCGCCTTCTCGGGTATTCACTGTAGGTGGTGCGAGGTCGATGCTGGATTCTGCGCAGGGAAAGAAGAGGGCCGGTCTTGCCAGTTTCGAATCGGCCTGCTTACTGAAAAAAGAATTTTGCGATCGGTTTCAGAAACTCGTAGAGAGCATCGCCAAGGCCGTCGAAGACTCCGAAGTACGCCATAAGAGTCGTTATCAGCACCGCGGCGGAGAACCAGCAGAAAAACACGACTAGGCGGACAGGGGCACGGGGTTGAGCCATAACAGAAGCTCCTCTGCGATCAATCCGGTGTCGCGTTGCGTAGGTCGCGACACGTAAACCTTGCAGGACCCGACTAACGGAGACAATTATATAAAACGGCGAATCGGACGGCTAGAGAGTTTCGAGGTTCATGGGATCCGAGAATCTGCGGGCGGAGCGTTATAAGGGCGAGCCGATGAGCGTTTCGTTTTCAACGTTTTCGATTTGGATGCGAAGCCACTGGTTGGCGGCGTGCGAGCCTTTGAGTATAAGCTTTTGGTAGTTGTCGCTGAGCGCTTCGGTGAAGGTTTGTTGGATTCCACCATCGCGGGCGAGAGTGTCCGCGCCATACGAACCCAGAGTGATGGCTTCTATGGTTTGGCCGACCAAGGAGGATAGGAAGGCTTGTTTTTTTTCTGCACCGAGATCGCGCAAAATTTTATTTCGCTCCCGCGCAATGCCAATCGGCACTTGCTCGCCCATCAATGCCGCCGGCGTCCCCGGACGCGCCGAATAAGTAAAAACGTGGAGATAGGTAAACGGAAGTTCTTCAACCATCCGCCGCGTGCATTCGAACTCCGCATCCGTTTCGCCCGGAAACCCCACCATCACATCCGCACCTATAGCAGCCTCAGGCATGGCCGCTCGAATCTTCTCGATCTTCTCGCGATAATGCCAAGGCCGGTACTTCCGGTGCATGCGCCGCAAAACGGCGTCGCTTCCCGACTGCATCGGGACGTGCGCATGCTTGGCAATGCGCGGCGATTCAGCCACCAGAGAAATCAGGTCGTCGCTCCAGTCCATCGGCTCAACGGAGGAGATCCGTAGTTTCTCCAATTCCGTGCGCGCCAGAATAGCCCGAACCAGCCCAGTGAAATCTTCAGCGTGATCCTCTAAATCCCGCCCCCATCGACCAAGATTAATGCCGCTAATCACCAACTCGCGGTAACCCGCATTGACCAACGTTCTAACCTGGCTGATCACTTCTCCCAGAGGCAAAGACCGGCTCCGCCCACGCACGCTGGGAATCACGCAAAACGAGCACCTATTGTCGCAACCGTCTTGCACCTTCAAAATCGGCCGTGTGCGGGCAGTCGCCTCGAAAACCGGCGCAGCCAGAAGCTCTGTGTGCGCAAAAATATCGGAGACGAATAACCGGCGATCATCCCCCGCAGGCCGCTGACCGGCGAGATTACCAAGCGGGAAAAAATACTGGCTGGATGGAAACTGCTCGAACCCACCCGCCTCCCCCAGCGCAATCTCCGCCAGTTGATGCTTGTG
>Ga0116105_1000098_pt1 | contig 29070 bp, 29 predicted proteins | sample June2015DPH_6_20_FD_89716 | JGI IMG/M metagenome (GOLD analysis project Ga0116105, IMG submission 89716) | Peatland microbial communities from SPRUCE experiment site at the Marcell Experimental Forest, Minnesota, USA - June2015DPH_6_10 | ecosystem: Environmental > Terrestrial > Soil > Wetlands >... | reverse complement strand
CTAGCCACTAATCACTAATCACTAGCCACTGCTCTTCACATACTTGCCGAGAATCAGTTTCAATTTCTTCCTGGTCGCAGCCGGAATCTTTTTATGATCGGTCAAAATGGCGTGCGCCAGCGCCGAACTGCATTTGCACGAGCGCTGGTGGGGCATCGCGGCCACGGTGGCGCGAACGACCTTGGCTGCGTTCTCGGCATTCTTGAGCAGCACGGCCACAATTTGATCGACGGTCACGGAATCGTGGTGGGGATGCCAGCAGTCGTAATCGGTCACCATCGCGACCGTCACGTAGCAGAGTTCGGCTTCGCGAGCGAGTTTCGCTTCCTGCAGGTTGGTCATGCCGATCACATCCATGCCCAGGCCGCGATAGACGTTCGACTCCGCCTTGGTGGAAAATTGCGGACCCTCCATGCAGAGGTAGGTCCCGCCGCGCTTGCCATTCACGCCGATATTGTTGCAGGCGCTCTCCACTACTCGAGCCAGTTCTCCACATACAGGATCGGCAAAAGCGATGTGCGCCACCACTCCGTTGCCGAAAAAAGTGTCTACACGATGACGCGTGCGATCGAAAAACTGATCGGGAATCACAAAATCCAGCGGCTTATGTTCTTCTTTCAACGATCCGACGGCGGAAATCGAAACGATCCGCTCAACCCCCAGTTGCTTAAAACCATGAATATTGGCGCGGAAATTCAACTCGCTCGGAAGAATGCGATGCCCGCGTCCATGCCGCGCCAAAAACGCCACTTTCCGCCCTTCCAGCATTCCGCAAACATAGGCGTCGGAAGGCGCGCCGAACGGCGTCCGCACGCGGACCTCCTTCACCTTCGTCAAACCCGGCATGGAATAAAGGCCGCTGCCGCCGACAATCCCAATTTCCGCTTTTGCCAATCGTCCCCCGCGAGTGCGCTACTGAGGTTTTCTTTGCCACAGCCAAACCGGTGATTATACCAAGGCGTTGTTAATGTTCTCCGCGACACGGGCGAACGAATCTTCTTACCCGTTACAATCCTCTTATGCGATTCTCGATCATTCTCTGCACCGCGGTGGCAGTGCTGGTTTGCGCGGCTTCGCCTCAAACTGCCACCAAGGCTCCGCCAGAGCCAAAATCGGCCACTGTTCCCATCACGCTCGATCACGACCGCGTAATTATCGACGTATACGTCTCCTTACCCGATGGTTCAACCAAGCGGATTCGAGCGTGGGTCGACAACGGCGACGCTGACCTTTGGATGAGCCAGCGAGTGGCTGGGTGGATGGGACTCAGTATCAGCTGCGACGGTCAAATTTGTACTGGAAGGGCGACACCACAAGTTGTTTCACTCGAAGTCTCCGTCGGAGGAATGAAGATCTTCCTGCCTGCAATGCGGAGGATTTGGGTTCCGATAGGCGATTCCGGAATGGTTCCTGGCATGAGCGCCGAGATCAAGATTCCTTCGTCTGTGCTTCGCAACTACGATGTATTGGTTGATTTTCCTGATCGCGAGTTCAGCATCGGCCAGCCCGGAAGCCTGAATTTCAAGGGTGTGAGCAGCAAGATGCTCGTCGACGCAAGCACCGGCTTCATTCAAATTCCCAGCAAGATTGAGAATAAAAAATACAACCTCGGTCTCGACCTCGGATCTTCCATCAGTTTTCTTCCCGATGATTTATTCGGCCAACTGGCGATCGCCCATCCAAACTGGCCGCACATGACCGGCGCCGTTGGCGCTGCCAACATGTGGGGATTGCCCGACGAACCCAAGTGGCGACTGATGCGCCTCGACCGCGTGCAGTACGGTCCACTATTTCTCACTGACGCACCCGTAGTTGAGTTTTCTAAAGATTACGGGAGTTGGTTCGGAAAGCGTGCTGAAGTGCCGACAGCAGGACTGCTGGGAGCGGAAGCCTTGATGAATTACCGGGTCGGCCTCGATTACGCCCACTCCATGGTCTATTTCGATATTGGGCGGACCTTCAAGTTTCCTGACTTCGATGTGGTTGGACTTATTCTTCGCCCTGAGGACGATACGCGTTTCACTATCCTCGGAGTTGCCGATTTCGAGGGCAAATCCTCAGTGCCCGAGGTTCAGGCTGGCGATCATCTTGTCGCGGTCGATGATATTCCGGTTCCCGACTCAACCATGGGACAGGTCTGGTCTTTGCTCGAAGGTTCGCCCGGACAAGAACGGAAACTGACGATCGAGCGCAAGGGAAAACATTTCTTGGTGGTAGCGAAGGTGCAGCATTTTCTTGGTGACAGCGAAGAGGATCAGTCAAAAAAATCGGGCAAGAAGAAATAAGTACGTCGAGAACGTCGCCGATTACTTTCCGAACACTTCCTTCTCGAGAGTGTTAGTCGTTGCAGCGTCCAGGCTCTCGCTAACGAAGACTGTTTCGCCGCGCTCCTCAATGACGACCGCGCCCTCGTCCGTGGACCACTCGTGGCGGCCTTGCAGAAGTTCGATCCTGTACTTGGCATGCATCAACGACGTCTCACTTCCGTTCTCGCCCACTATTTCCGCCTTCTTATATCTTTTTTGCAGCGAGCGGGCGTAAATGTTTGCAAATTCAGCCGCCTTCTCACCATCTGACCAGCGCGAGACGTAGAACAACCCAAGTGGTGCTTTCGGATCGCTCTTTGGCCGTGCTGCATAATAGTATCCGCCGCGCCACTCCGGATACAACCGCTCCGACAATTTCTTGCCGGCGTATTGCTCGATCAGAACCGCAACATCGAACTCGCCCATCGCTCCGATATCGAACTTCACATAATCTTTAAAATCGCGTTTGAACTCGACCACCGGCATGGGCGGAATCTGCTCGCCGGACAAGTAAGTTTCCGGTTGCATGATCTGCCGCGTGGTGTGCGGAGGGTTCGCCAGCACGTCGGCAAACGCCTTTTGCTTTCCTCCTTCCTGCAGCAACTTCACTTCAAACTTCAAACCGTAGCTGTAGGGGAACGTGAGCGACTCTCGAAGAAAAATCGGCGCATCCTTGAAAACGGCGGAGTCTTCTGTTCCGTTCTCCATCTGGGATTCCATGGCATCGACCAAGTCCGGGGAATCGGTAATCGACCGGCCCACGGGAACCAGTTCGTACTGCAGCATCACCGCTTCGGCCTGGCCCTCGACAACAGCTTCGCGCGTATCGTCGATTTCATCGTTCTCAATGTCGGCGGAGGTCGGGTCTCTTTTTATCTCGCCCAAATCTTTCTCGCCGCGCTTCATCCATTTATCAAGGCCAACATCCTGATCTTGCAAGGCATGCGTCAACTCGTGAGCCATTACCGGCTCCTGCTCTTCGATCGGAACCCAGTCGAGGAGATTCACCGTCTTGGTCTTCGGATCATAGTATCCAGCGACCTGTTCGCGCAGCAACGCCACCAGCAGTTTTTCCAGATCGAAATCATGTGGCAGCAGACCGAATTTTTTCAGCACCAGCTCGGAGCGCTGCAGTCGCTTTACGTCTTCGTCCTTCATGTGCTTGGTGAGATAGCCAACGACCTCATCGCGGCTGGTCAGGCGCCGCTTGATCTGCTTCTTGATCGGCAGCCCGGTTTGCTTGCTGTCAAACGCCAGTATTTCATCGACGGAATGAAACAACTCCTCGGCTTCCCGCGGAGTGATTTTGACTTCTGGTTTTGGTTGAGTAACGCTTGCGTCCGCGCCAGCAGACTTTTGATCCTGTGTGGGATTTGCTTGCGTGGGTTGGGCACTCCCTTCGGCTCCACTCACGGCAGGGTTGTCCGGCTGATTTTGACCCTGACTCTCCTGCGACTGCTGCCCTTGCGCCTGAAGCTGGGTTGCGACGGTTATCGTAACCAGCAGCCCGACCGCGAAAAGTCGCCCCACAAACCTTGGGCAAAGCCGATTAAAGGTAATCATTAGCAACGAGTCTATCCTGATTGCCTATACTCCCTTCAAGAACAAATCTTTTCCAAAGACTTAGGACGAACATGCCGAGGAACGCTGCAGTCAATCTGTGGAACACAGCCGAACACGCCGCCGACTATCTGGGTCGTGCAGATTCCATTCCCCACCGCGCCGAGGGCGAGGCCACGTTGCTCGAATTCGTTCCCTCTAGATCGCGTCGTATTCTCGACCTCGGCACCGGCAGCGGAAGGCTGCTCGCGCTGGTGAAGGAATCGTTGGCTGGGGCATCGGAAGAGAAGGAGCATTTGCATTTGAGAGTGGAAGCCGTGGCCGTCGATTTTTCGCCTGCCATGCTGGAGGCCGCCGCCAAGCGCTTCGCTGGAGACTCTTCCGTTACCATCGTGACCCACAATCTCGACTACCCGCTACCCGCGCTTGGCAAGTTCGATGCGGCTGTCTCCAGCTTCGCCATTCATCATCTGGTGCACGGGCGCAAGCGCGATCTCTATGCAGAGGTCCACGCGCTGCTCACTCCCGGCGGCGTCTTCTGCAATCTTGAGCATGTCGCCTCGCCCACGCAACGGCTGCATGAAGAATTTCTGCATGCTCTAGGCATTACGCCCGAAACCGAAGACCCCTCCAACAAGTTGTTGGATCTTGAAACGCAACTTCGATGGTTGCGTGAAATCGGATTTGTCGATGTGGATTGCCACTGGAAGTGGCGGGAGTTGGCGCTGATGATGGGCCGGAAACAATAACCAACGGATCCGCATCTATCCGCGGCTGACCTCTTGGGCTACCCACTCTCCCGCCTCCCGCGTCCCCAGCGTCCCGCCAATATCCTGAGTAGTCTTTTTCTGCCGCACCGCCTCCAGCACGGCGCCCTCAATCTTCTCCGCCTCGCGAGTCAATCCCAAATGCGCCAGCATCATCGCCGCGGTCAGAATCGCGCCAAACGGATTCGCCAGATTCTTCCCCGCAATCGGCGGCGCGGAGCCGTGCACTGGCTCGAACATCGATGTCTTCCCCGGATGAATGTTGCCGCTGGCGGCCATCCCCAGCCCGCCCTGCAGCCCGGCGGCGAGGTCGGTGATGATGTCGCCGAACATGTTATTGGTCACAATCACGTCGAATCCCCGCGGGTCGCGCACCATCTGCATGCACAGCGCGTCGACGTACATGTGCTGCGTTTTGATCTGCGGAAACTCGCCGCTCACTTCTTTGAACACGCGCTGCCACAGGCCTCCAGCGTGGGTCATGGCATTCGACTTATCGCACATGAGCACTCGGCGTCGCGGCGAGCCATCGATTTTCCGATGCTGCTCACAGTACTCGAACGCGTAGCGGATGATCCTCTCGACGCCCTTCCGCGTGTTGATGTCTTCCTGGATCGCGATTTCATCCGCCGTACCCTGCTTGAACACTCCACCTGCGTCGGTGTAAACGCCCTCCGTGTTTTCGCGGACCACCACAAAATCCACATCCTTCGGCTCGACTCCTTTGAGCGGGCACAGCGCCGCATCCAGCAACCGCACCGGCCGCACGTTGGCGTAGAGATCCATTTTGAATCGCATGCCGAGCAGAATTTCTTTAGCATGAATATTCGTCTTCACGCGAGGATCGCCGAATGCACCCGCGAGAATGGCGTCGAAATCGCGGTCCAGCATGGCAAACCCATCGGGAGGAACGGTCATTCCGTCGCGCAGATAACGGTCAGCTCCCCAGTCGAATTCGCTGATCTCAACCTCCGCGCCTGAAGCGCGAATCGCTTTAAGAGCTTGCGGTATCACTTCCTGGCCAATCCCATCCCCCGGGATGACCGCGACACGCTTCTTCGAGGGCTTTTGAGTATCCACAGCGGAAAGCTAACACAACGCGCACCGCCGGCGCATTGGCGATGAATCACGAGACCGTTCGCTATAATCAATATTGAGATGGGACTTACACCCTTACAAATCGCTCTCCGAGAGCAGGCCGGTGGCATTCGGCCAGCGGCGGTGGCTGAGTATCGCGGGGCCGAAACCGCAGTGAGATTCTCTGATCCGCAGCGGGAATTCGAGGACCTGTCAAACAGCGGTGCAGTTTACGACCTGGGTTTCCGTGCCAGAATCTCGCTCAAGGGTAGCGACCGGGTGCGTTGGCTGAACGGGATGGTTACGAATAACATCCGGGATCTGGCTGTAGGCCGCGGGGTTTACGCTTTTATGCTCAACCCGCAAGGCCGCATTCTCGCGGATATGACTGTGTTCAACATGGGTGAAACTCTCGAGGTGGAGACCGATCGCATTCAGGTTGAGAAGATCTTGGCGACCTTTGACCACTACATCATTATGGACGACGTGGAAGTGGCCGATATCAGCGCTTTGTGGACTTCTTTGGGCGTAGCTGGACCGAAGTCGCGCGCCATCGTGGGCGCTGCGGGCATTGAGGTTCCGGAATTGCAGCCTTTGCAGACCCACGTTGCAAAATGCCACTGCGATTGCGGCTGCGTTGAATGCACTGTGATACGCAGTGACGATGCGCAGGGCGAATCGTACGAAGTCTGGCTTGCGCCAAACGATGTTTACAAAACCTGGAACGCGCTGATCGCCGCAGGTGCGACTTCAGTGGGCAGTGAGGCGATGGAGATGCAGCGTATTGCGCTGGGTATTCCGCTCTTTGGCGTGGACATCCGCGAACGCGACCTGCCGCAGGAGACCGAGCAGATGCGAGCCCTCAACTTCAACAAGGGCTGCTACGTTGGACAGGAAATTGTCGAGCGTATTCGCTCGCGCGGCAGTGTTCATCGCAAGTTTTCCGCCTTCGTGATTGATGGTGCTCCCGGCGTTTCCGCTGGCGACAAAATTTCGTCTGCTGAAAAAGAGGTGGGCGAGATCACAAGCATAACGGTTCTGCGCACGCATTCGGGTGAACAAACCGTCGCCTTGGGATACATTCGGCGAGAAGTGGGAGTACCGGGACGCGAAGTGTTGATCGGAGGACATAAGGCAACCGTGGCCCAACCTCCACTGGACAGCATGGTAGACCGACACGCCGAAGATGCCGTTCTGAACTAAGCTTGAAAGCGCGGCTCGAACTTTCGCAAACTCTGATTTGAAGCTGCGATAAGGACACTTGCTATGGCTGAAAAAAAACAGGAATCAAGTTTCACCGTAACCGACCGCCGCAAATTCACAGAAGATGGCGAGTTGCGCACGCAGGTTTCGCAGGAAGAAGAAAAACCCAAGGCCGATGCCTCGTCGCCAAGCGATACCACGCCATCCGCTGCCTCCGTGACGCCGTTTCCCGGCGCAGATGGCAACGCACAACCCGATGTGCCACCCTTGCCGACGGCGGCTGAGCAACAAGCGCAAGAGGACGCCTATCACAAATCGAACAAAGAAGTGGACACGCGCGTGGAACTCAGCGGCCACTCAACCAAAGAATTTGAGATGACCTTCGAGCGCTTCCTGGCCTCGCTCTACATGACTGCGATGCTGCAGTTGGGACTGATGCACCAGCAGGGTGAGCAGCCGCGCGTAGACATCATTGGAGCGCGGCAGACGATCGATACTCTGTCTCTTCTGGCGGAGAAAACCAAAGGCAATCTCACATCCACGGAACAGAATTTTCTGCAAAACAGTCTCTACGAAGTGCGCATGGCATATGTCGAAGTGACCAACGCGCTGTCACGCCCGCCGCAACCAGGAGCCGCCACGGGAACCAGCGGACGATGAGCAAGGCTCACGCATGAAGGCTACACTGACCGTGCTGGGCAGCGGCACGTCGATGGGTGTGCCCACACTGGGCTGCGACTGCGCCGTCTGCCATTCCACCGATCCGCACGACCGCCGCACCCGGCCTTCCATCATGCTGGAGTTCGGGGGCAAGGTCGTGCTCTTTGATACGACGCCGGATTTCTATGCGCAGGCGATTCGCGAGCGCATCACGCGCGTCGATGCTGTGTTCTACACCCACACGCACGCCGACCACATTTTGGGCATCGACGACCTGCGCCCGCTCAGCTACAGCCACAAGCCAGGGAGGTTGCCGCTCTATGCCCGCCCCGACGCAGCCGCTTTCCTGCGCAAAATGTTCAGCTACATTTTCGATTCCGATTACAAATACGGCGGACTGCCTCAGCTGGAACTGGTCCCCATCGATGGCCCAGTCCATTTATTTGGGGCTAAATTTATCCCGATTCGCTTGATCCACGGAGAAGCCGAAATCTACGGATTCCGCTTTGGCAGCGCGGCCTATCTAACCGATCACAGCGAGATACCGGAAGCATCGTTTCATCAGCTCGAAGGCCTGGACGTTCTTTTTCTCGACGCTCTCCGGCACAAGCCGCACCCCACACACTCGACAGTAGAAAATTCTCTGCGCATCGTCGATCGAGTGAAAGCCAAGCGGGCGTTCTTCACCCACATCTGTCACGACCTGCCACACGACGCCACAAATGCGACGCTGCCATCGCATGTAAGGCTGTCCTATGACGGCCTGAAACTGGAGTTCGAAATCTGATTTCGCCTTGGCGACATGGAAGTCTTCCACAAACTCGATGATGTTCCGGCAAGCTTCGGACCTTCGCTGTTAAGCGTGGGAAATTTCGATGGAGTTCACCGCGCTCATGCTCATGTGTTGGGCGAGATCGTGCAGCGTGCACGGCAAAGCGGATCGAAGGCCGTGGCCGTTACCTTCGAGCCGCACCCCATGCGTATCCTGCGGCCTGACTCCGGATTGAGGCTGCTCACCCCCGTGCAGGAGAAACTCCGCCTTCTGGAAGCGACGGGGACTGATGCTGTCCTAATTCTGCCCTTTGGGCGCGATCTCTCTCTGATGACTCCTCGCCAGTTTGTTGAACGAATCCTTAAGAAAAAGCTGCACGCGCGCGAAGTGCATGAAGGCTACAACTTCCATTTCGGCCACAAAGCCGCCGGCAATGTGAATCTTCTGGCCGAGTTCGGACGCGAAATGGGATTCGAAGTGAAGGTTTATCCCGAGCAAAAGTTGCGTGGCGAACCCGTCTCCAGCACTCACATCCGCAAGCTGCTGGGTGAAGGAAGAGTGAGCCGTGCTCGTCATCTGCTAGCTCGACCATTCTGCATCCTAGGTACGCCCGGGCGCGGCCGCGGCTACGGCTCGAAGTACACAGTTCCCACTATCAATCTTGCGCGCTACGAGGAGCAGGTTCCGAAAGATGGCGTCTATATCACCTGCACGCGCGTTGGGAGCGAGCGCTTCGATTCCGTTACGAACGTGGGCAATCGTCCGACTTTCGGCGCGGATTCATTCGCCATCGAAACCCACCTACTGAACTTTCATCCCATCGAATTAACGCCAGACAGCGAAGTCGAAGTTTGTTTCCTTAATCGCCTCCGCGGTGAGATCAAGTTTCCTTCGGTAGAGGCGCTGCGCGAACAAATTGCGCGCGATGTTAAAAAGGCGAGAAGATACTTCCACCTGCTACGGCAGCACTAATGCGGCAAATATCCCGATTCCATGGGCAATTTTCCATCCACGCGCACTACGTTGATCGTACCGTCTACCGCGCGTACATCCACTAGGCCAACCGCGCCGGGCGTGGCTTGCACAATCTTCAACACCTCCATATCAGAGTCCACGATCTGGATCGAGTCTTTGTGGGCCTCGATTAGCGCCTTCCATTCGACGGGAGTGACTTTGATGAGGTGCTCCAAAGTCTCGGTTTCGCCGGCAGAGTTTTTGTGCAGGACCAGAACCACCGGCTCGCCATCCGCCCACTTCTTGACCTCTGAGCGAAAAATCTTGGCCAGGTGAGCCGACGAAAGGGTTCCGACAGGGTTGTCCTTATTCACGACAACGGCCATGTGATGGGCGAAGCATGGGGTGAGAAAGGTGAGGAGAAAAACTACCACTGCAACCACGCGATGAGATTTCATTGGCACATCCGGTTCGAAAGCGTTACTTCAGTATCACATTTGTGAGGCTAACCGAGAGTAGGCGACTGAGAAGTCAAAACTTTGTCAAAACGCCAGTTGGGACCAAGAGAGGAAACAGACCTGCAAGCGCAGGAAGTTCGCTCTGGACGTTCGCCTCACAGCCGAACTCGCAAAATTACCCTCACTCCGCATAATCTGTAAATAGTGAATAGCTCATCTCCGCGCTGGCTGACAGTTCTCAACCGCGAACTCATTGCCTGCACCCGCTGCCCTCGGCTGGTTGCCTATCGCGAGCAGGTTGCCCGCGAAAAGCGCCGTGCGTACCGCGACTGGGAGTACTGGGGCAAGCCGGTCCCGGGGTTCGGCGATCCCAATGCTCGTGTACTCATCATGGGCCTCGCTCCCGGTGCGCATGGCTCCAACCGCACCGGACGGCCATTTACCGGCGATGCTTCCGGCAAGTTCATGTATCCCGTGTTGTATGAAACGGGATTCGCCAGCCAGCCCAATGCCACAGACCGTAATGACGGACTCACGTTAAAGGATCTCTACATAACTGCTGCTGTGCGCTGCGCTCCGCCTGACAATAAGCCCACTCCGCTAGAGCTAGCCAATTGTTCGTGGTACCTCGATCGTGAGCTGGCAGGATTAGAAAAGGTGAAGGTTGTGGTTGCGTTCGGGAAGATTGGCTTTGACGCTTATTTGAACCATCTCAAACGCCAAGCGGCGCAATCGAAACGTGATGCATCGCTTTGGACTCGTGACCTCTTCCGGTCATTCCTCTTCAAACATGGCGCCAGTTACCGGTTACCCGATGGTAAGGTGTTACTCGCCTCTTACCATCCGTCGAACCAAAATACGCAAACCGGAAAACTCACGCGTGAAATGTTTATGGCAATCTTTAAAGAGGCGGCAAAACTTGCCGATGAATAAATTGAGGCGCCGTCGGGGCCGGATCGCTGCACTCACCCCTTATCTGGGGTCAAGCCTTCAAGCGAGTCACGAACCGGGGCGGCGCCGATCGTTTTTTCTCGGTCGTGCGTGCGCCTTACTCGTTCCCGCCGGATACATTTTCCAACCTACCTCGGTTTTGTGACGGTCACTTCCAACTGGAAGGTCCGCTTGGAATCTGGATCATCCACGCTGCCGATCACCAGTGGCTTGCCCAGCATCGCCGCCTCCCAGGTCGCACCGCCGTTAATTGTAAATTGCCGCAAAATTGGCCGGGAGTCGCGCCCCTGGTTCTGGTCCGGGACCGCGAGACTGCTGATCTCTGCGCGCACTGAAAGACCGGCCGGTCCGTTATGCCCTCCCTGATGGCCTTCCTGAATCCGGACCGAAATCCTTGTTCCCAGATCGAAATACTCGATCTCGCCTTGTTTCAGTTCGATCGGTACCCGCGTGCCGATTTTAAGATCTCCGTTCCGGCCCTCAGCGGTATTCACATCTATGGAATACTGTCGCGTATTGACCTTCTTTCCGCCTTCCAGTTCGTTGATCGAAATATCAAACCGGTAGGCGCTCTCCTCGATTCTGCCTGTGTCAGCCGTCTTCGCAGGAGCCACCTTCGGGGCTTCCGTTTCCTGGGCCGAGGTTCTCTTTGCTGCTCCGCTAACCACGAACGCCAATGTCAGCACTGCCGCTAAAACTATTTTTTTCAACATTGCGAATTCTCCTTGTATGCTGGTTTCCTACTGTTGTCAGTCTTCTTCACTCGTTCCCGCGTCATCACTCATTTCTTCTTGCGCATCCCGGCGCTGTGCCTCGGCCAAAGCCCGGGCAACCAAAACGGCGTCTTTGGGATAGTTTGAAAAATAGCTCTGCAGAATCTTTTCCTGCTCGGTCAGCGGGCGCGGCGATGGGAACCGGTCGAGCTTCGGAGCAGAGGCAGCGATCGTCTCAGAGTGGCTGACCACTCGTAGCATCTTTCGCTTCCCCAACCCCTCTTGGCGTGGCGTAACCGGATCGCTTACGCTAGGGTTCGCAGCACGCCTCTCCGGTTCTGGCACCCTTGGTATCGCGAGAGAGCGATGCGGCACAACATTTTTCGCTTGCTCGTGTGCGCGCCACATTGCGGACGCGGTTAACACTATGGCGACAGCTGCCAGGGCCGCGAACGCTGGCCACTGCCACCAAAGGCCTCTTGCCGCGCGCGGCTGCTCGGCTCGCAGATTTGCCAGAACCCGCTGTTCCAACCCAGCCTTAGGCTCGACCGCCGCGAGCTTTTCCAAAGCGGCATTCAGTTCGAGGTCTAGCGCATCACTTTTCAAGTCTCGCCGACTCCCCAAGTCGAGTGAATTGATGTCCGTCATATGTTCCTACCTCTTCCTTTGATCGACGAGTTCGGCTAGCCTTTCGCGCAGAATCTTTCGCGCCCGGAACACGCGTGACCGCACGGCGGCTTCGCTTGTTCCCAAAATTGCGGCCACGCTGTGTGGTGTCATCTCTTCCACTGCCGACAGGACAAGCGGTTGGCGCAACTTGTCCGGCAAGGTCGCGAGCAGACGCCCTAGCAGTACTCCGATCTGCGATCCATGGATCGCCTCATCGACCGGGATGTCTGCCGAGGGCACTTCTCCGACTGGCTGCTCCGGACTTTCCAGTGGAATCTCCCGCGCGCGGCCGCGTTGCCGACTCCGCTTAACCGCAACACGCCAGGCGATCCGCGCCAGCCACGTTTTGTGGTCTTCCACTGCAGCCAGCGCGTGCTGGTACCGAAGCACGCGAAGAAATGTCTCCTGCGTGGCATCCTCGGCCTCGTCATGGCTTCCCAGCGCGGCATAGGAGATGCGGTAAACCATTCGCGAATGCTGGCGGGCGAGATCTTCGAGCGCGTCTTGATTGCTTTCGCGAGCGCTCGGTACTGTCACGGCCTCGTCCAGGATTGCCTCTCCTGCTAACAATCGCTCACCCTCAATCATGAAGACCACCGTGAGATGCTTTTTGTTCAGGAATTTCTTTAGGAGAACGCTGGGAACGGACTTGGCTTGCGGGAGAAGAAGTTGCTACCTAGAATCCGACCATCACCGGTTCCGGTTCCAGATGCACGTCCCAGATTTCTTCCACCCGGTCCTGGATCTGGTCTTTCAAAGCCACCACATCCGCGGCTGTAGCTCCGCCGCGATTCACGATAGCTAGCGCGTGCTTGCTCGATATGCCGGCGCGTCCCGTGCCATACCCCCGCGTGAAGCCGGAATGCTCCACCAGCCATGCCGCGGAAACTTTCTTCTGCGTTTCCAGCGCGGGATAACTGGGAACCGTTAATCCTCGCGCCGTGGCCCGTTGTTTCAGGCTCTCGTGCTCCGTCTCGGAGAGCACCGGATTCTTAAAGAACGAGCCGGCACTCAAGCCATCGGGATCGCCGGGCACAATCAGCATTCCCTTCAACGCCCGGATGTGGCGCACCGCCTCGCGCGTTTCCGCAAGGTTCGGAGGAGTTTCTCGTCCCGCGAAATGGCGCTTGAGATCGGCATATTCTAGGTGAGGCGTGCCTCCGGGAGTCAGAGAAAATGTAACGCGCTGCACGATGAAACGCCCGCGCTCGCTGCCGTTGAAAATGCTGGAGCGGTAAGCAAACTCACAGGCCTCATTGCAGAGTTCGCGCACTTGGGCATCCCGCAAGTCGAAAACTTGTACAGAAACAATCGTGTCCGATACTTCCTGTCCGTAAGCGCCGACATTCTGCACGGGCGTGCCGCCTACGCTGCCGGGAATCCCGCTGAGGCACTCGATTCCGGCGCACCCGTCCGATACCGCTCGGGAAACCAACTTGTCCCACGACTCGCCTGCGCCCGCCACAAAGACAGCTCTGCCTTCCTCGTCGAGTCCCGCCTGTCGCTCGATCCCCGGAATCCCAATCTTCAGAACCAGCCCTGGCCAGCCGGAATCTGCAACGACCAGGTTGCTGCCGCCGCCCAGCACAAACAAAGGCAAATCGCGAGAGCGAGAGAATGCAACCGCCTCCTGCACCTCGCCGGCGTCCTTTGCATCGATGAAATACCTTGCGGCGCCCCCGATTTGAAGCGTGGTCAGCGGCGCCAGCGGAATGTTTTCGAGCACGTTCACTTGGGATATTTTTCATCTTACAACGTTGGCGAAACTGCCTTTTTTCGTGTGTAATCATTCAGTCATGACCGTAGTGCTCCACAACAAGAGCCATGCTAGAACGGATACCCGACATCGGAGCGCGCCATGACCGTGCGATTGATTGACAGTCTGGCGACCACCGAAGCGATGGCAGATTTGTTTTCCGACGGATCGATCGTCGCCGCGATGTTGGAGTTCGAAGTGGCTTTGGCTCGCGCCGAAGCTCGATTGCGCATCATTCCTCAAACTGCAGCGGATGCAATCGCCGCCTCGGCACAAGCGAGCAAATTCGATTTTGCCGCCCTCGCTCATGCCACGCTTCGTGCCGGAACGCCGGCTATCCCGCTGGTGAAGGCCCTCACGGAGCACGTCCGTAAAAAGGATGCCGATGCGGCTCGCTTTGTTCACTGGGGAGCGACCAGCCAGGATGTGGCCGATACCGCGATCTCGCTGCTGTTAAAGCGGGCACAACCAATTCTGTGTGGCGACGTTTCTCGCTTGACGAACGCCCTCGCCAAGCTAGCCGAGCGGCACAAGCAAACCGTAATGCTGGGGAGAACTTTGCTGCAGGGCGCACCACCCGTCACATTTGGCCTGAAAGCTGCCGGTTGGCTCGGAGCGGTGGGTCGGGGAGATCACGCTCTGCGCACAAGCTTCGCCGAAGCTGCGGTTCTGCAGTTTGGAGGGGCGAGCGGCACACTGGCATCTTTGGGCGATCAAGGGGAAGCGGTGGCAAGTACACTCGCCGAGGAGCTGGCCCTTAGGTATCCGGACGCCCCTTGGCACACGCAACGCGATCTTTGGGCGAGGCTGATTTGCGATTGTGGCGTACTCACTGGATCGCTCGGGAAGATGGCGCGCGACATCAGCCTGCTTATGCAAATGGAGGTGGACGAAGCCGCCGAACCCGGCGGCGAAGGCCGCGGCGGTTCTTCGACGATGCCCCATAAGCGCAATCCGATTGCATGCTCACTGACGCTGGCGGCGGCTCATCGGGTTCCCGGCCTCGTTGCCTCCTATCTTTCCGCAATGGTGCAGGAGCACGAGCGCGGAGTCGGCGGCTGGCAAGCCGAATGGCCGATCATGAGCGCAGTCCTACAGTCGACCGGGTTGGCCGTCGCTTCAATGGCCGAAGTTGCGGAAGGCCTCTCAGTAGATGCAGAACGCATGAGAGCGAACATCGAGAAGACAAACGGAGTCGTCTTTGCGGAACGCGCGATGATGCTGCTTGGGTGGAAACTCGGACGTGATGTCGCCCACAAGCTCCTGGAAGCCGCCACCAGGAAATGTGCCGCCGAGGGTAGACATCTTCAAGAAGTGCTGGCGGAAAATCCCGAAATCAGCGCTCAACTCGACCGCTCGGTATTGCAGCAACTGGAAGTTCCCGAGCAATATCTCGGCTCTGCGGAAGACTTCCGCAAAGCTCTGCTGTCGAATTCTCACAAAAACGAAAGGGAGTAACAACTTTGCCCTTCGCCACTGTTCAAAACGCACGCATGTTCTATCGCCTGGAAGGCACGGCAGGGCGGCCGGTCCTGGTTCTGTCACATTCGATCGGGACCGACCATGCAATGTGGGAACCGCAGATGGCGGACTTGCTGCGTTATTTTCAAGTCCTCCGCTACGACACGCGGGGTCACGGCGCTTCCGATGCCACTAAGGGCGAGTATTCCATCGAACTGCTGGGCCGCGACGCCCTCGGATTGCTCGATGCTCTCGGCATCGCGCAGTTTGCATTTTGCGGAGTATCGCTAGGCGGGGCCGTAGGCCAGTGGATCGCTGCAAATGCGCCGGATCGCGTGACTCATCTCGTTCTCGCCAACACGTCGCCTCAATTCGGTCCGCCAACAAATTGGAACACGCGCATGGAGACCGTGCTGAAGAGCGGGATGCGGGCGATCGTCGATATGGTCATGCAGCGTTTTTTTTCGGCCGAGCCATTGGCGCAGAAAAATCCCTACACGGAATCGATACGATCTCTGCTCCTTGGAACCGATCCCATTGGCTACGCGGGTTGCTGTGCGGCGCTTCGCGACGTGGATCTCACAAGCCTGCTGGGAGAAATCAAAGTTCCGACGCTGGTCATTGTCGGAGATCGCGATGTGTCGACCCCCTGGACCGGTCACGGCGAGATTCTGGCGCGCGAGATTTCTGGGGCGAAAGCCGTCCATCTTCCCACCGCGCATCTATCAAATTTGGAGAAGCCACGCTCGTTTACAGCGGCGGTGTTGGAATTCTTGCTGCCTCAAGCCGACAACCCCCTCCAGGCGGGCTTCGAAGTGCGCCGTGCGGTCCTGGGAGATGCCCACGTCGATAAGTCGATCGCCGCGACCACTGACCTGACACGCGAGTTCCAAGAGTTGATCACCCGTTATGCGTGGGGAACGATCTGGACCCGCCCCGCGCTGGATCCGCGCACACGCAGGCTCCTCGTCCTAGCGATAACGGCAGCGCTGGGACGCTGGGAAGAATTCACGCTTCACCTGCGCGCCGGATTGGCGCATGAACTGGAACTCTGCGATCTGAAAGAAGTGCTGCTGCAAACCGCTATTTACGCGGGCGTTCCAGCCGCCAACACTGGTTTTCACATTGCCAGTGAACAAATCAAGTAGCGCCGCGGTCGGGTTGGCTGCAGCGCAAGTCCGCTGAAAAGCCGCCGATAAGGCTGGCGCTACAATCAGGAGATCGAACATGAAAAAATTTCTAGCCGCTGCGTTCCTACCATTGCTAGCGCTGTCGTTAGCTAATTCGCAAACCCAAACTTTCTCCACCTCCGCTGGCCCTGTCAAAATCACCCCGCTCTACCACGCTAGCACGCTGATCGAAGCGGGAGGGAGGGTGGTCTATCTGGATCCGGCGAAGCCGGCGAAGATGGTCGGGCATCCGAAAGCGGACCTGATTTTGATTACAGACATTCATCAAGACCACATGGATCCTGCCTACATCGCGGAGATAAGCACGCCCGCAACCGAGATCATGGCCCCACCCGCAGTCGTGAAAACCGTCACCGCCGCCAAGCCAATCCCCAACGGCGAAACCAAGACATGGCAAGGCTGGACGATCGAGGCCATCCCAGCCTACAACCTCACCCGCGGACCTGCTCCGGGCAAGCTTTATCACGACAAAGGCCGCGGCAACGGCTACGTCCTAACCTACGGCGGAATGCGCTTCTACTTCTCGGGCGACACCGAGGGTGTACCCGAAATGCGTGCCCTGAAGAATATCGACGTGGCGTTCGTGTGCATGAACTTGCCTTACACCATGCCCCCGGAAGAGGCCGCCGACGCGGTAAAAGCCTTTCACCCAAGAATCGTGATCCCGTATCACTATCATGGCTCGGACCTCTCGGTATTCAAAAAGCAACTGGAAGGCACAGGGATCGAGGTCAGGCTACTTGAATGGTATCCGCAATAATCTTCGCCCAAAAAACAGAAGTCCCGCGAAAAAGCTAGCCCTGCTTGGCTCGGTGTAACTTCGTGCCCTTGCTGGTGAGATTAACCCACCGTGGACGGAAGGAACGCCGGATTCCTCCAAATTATTCCTGTAACGATTCCCAGTTCTTCCGCACTATCCCTATGAGCGAAGGACATTGCGCCTTCGGAGGCTTAGCCGTACCGGGTGTTGGGAATCGCCCGGTAGGCTCTCGTCGGGGCCGGAGCCATGGGGGAAGTGACTCCGGCCTTTTTTGAGAGGTCTTCCGCACAGCGTAATTCAGCAAGGTCTAATCAGCTCATAAACAGCGTGCTCCAACCAGTGCCCAATCCTCGACCCATCGCGCCAGCGCTTCGCCGCATCAGCCACTCTGGCCTCAAACGGCCAGCCGCGCCTGCGCCGCTCGAAAACGGCCACAGTGAGCCAATTCCGGTGCTACACTGTCTGCCACTTCAACTGCGAGGGCGGTACTTGCAGTTCCAGCCATTTGACGACGCCTACCTCAATCTGTTGCGCGCGGGAGACTTCCGCACGCAGGAGCACTTCTGCGCCTACTTCGGCGTCCTGATCAGAATCAAAGCCAGCTCCCGCCTCAGATCGCCGGAGATGGTTGAAGATGTACGACAGGAAACCTTCACTCGCTTTTTCCGCGCATTGCAGGACGGCAAGATTCTCCAGCCCGAGCGCCTGGGATCGTTCGTAAACTCGATCTGCAGGAACGTGTTACTCGAGCACTACCGTTCCGACGCGCGTAACGTCTCGCTCGACTGCGAGGACGAAGAAAGCTTCCCCGCCTTGAACCTCAATATTCTGGGCACATTACAGTCGAAGGAAACGGATAAGAAAGTCCGCGAGATTCTGCAGAAGCTGCCGGAGCGCGACCGCCGGTTGTTGAAGGAAGTTTTTCTCGACGAACGCGACAAAGATGAAGTGTGCCGCGATTTCGGAGTTGACCGCGAGTATTTGCGAGTCTTGTTACACCGCGCCAAGCAAGCATTCAAATCATCGTATCTAAAGCATATGGGAGACCAACCCCCAGACTTTGCTCCCGCTTAGAACGTTGCCAGGTTGCTTTACTGTTGGGCGCTATTCATTACGAGGGGGAAAAAGCCATGGACCACGATGTGGTGGTTCGAGAAAAAATGACGGAGAAATATCTGCTCGAAGAACTCGGCGCCGAACTGCGTGACGAGTTCGAAGAGCATTTCTTTGAGTGTTCCGAGTGCGCATTAGACGTACGCTTAGGCTCGGAACTGGTGGAGCAGAGCAAGGTCTTATTGAAGGATAACTCCGAACCAAGGCCGGTCGTCAGGCCAATTCCGCCGCCGCGCGGATGGTTCGCCTGGCTGCGTCCGGAGTTTGCTGTGCCCGCAATGGCGGTTTTGCTGGTAGTTATCGGGTTCCAGACCGTAACCCTCCGCCAACTATCGCAAAAAGCCAGCCAGCCGCAGTTCTTGCCGGCAGTCTCCTTAAACCTGCAGACCTACGGCTCCAACACTGCCCCGCTGGTAATTCAACAAGGCCAGGGATTTCTCTTGAATGTAATCGTGCCTCCGGGGCATCATTTCCCCGCCTACCGAGTCGACCTATCGAACCCTGCAGGAACGATAGAAGCGTCAATACCGGTCAAAGACTCGGCGGACGATACGTGGCCGATAGGTTTTCCGGAAGCGAACCGCGCAAGCGGAACGTATAAGCTTGCCGTGCATGGCGTTACCGCCTCCGGTCAGGATGTAGAAGTCGGGACCAGCTCGTTTGAATTGCAGATTCAGAAGTAGAGTGCGGAAGTGAAGTTCGGGATGTAAAGATCTAGAAGCAAGTCCAGAAGTGAATCTCACGCGGGAAAGGAGATGAAACATTATGGCGTTAGCACACATGCCGGTAGCAGGCACGAAGCGAATCCACACCTACCACGGGGAAGCAAGTCTGTTTGAAATGAATGTATTAACACCCTTCGAGGAGAAAGTAAGCCCTCAGGCAAAACTCGAACTCTATGGCAGCGGCGAACGCAGCCACTACCACTTTGAGCCGGCCGGCCCCTATCGATTGCGGGGCATCGCATCCTACGAGTCAGGCTATACCCAGGTGGCGGGCAACCGCAGCCTGAAACACGAAGGCCGCTTTTCCACCCTGACAACCTCAGTTATCGAGGGCTTGAATATTCTCGATATTCTGACTGCGGACCGTGTAGTGGCGCAGATTTCTACGGCTCATCCAATTGATGGCGCCGTGCCCGAAGTCTCGTTCCTCGGATCGCGCTTCGAAAATCTGCGAATTGCCGGACACGAGGTTAAGTGCGAGACCAATCTCAATATCCTCGGGCCAAGGCCGGTCGAGGATCAATGCTACTTCAAGAACCAAACCGTGATGGACCGGATAGAAGAGCAATACGGCAAACTGAGCGCGGGCGATTATTTCCCTGATTGGGCAACAGAACGCTATCCGCGTGACCAACCGGGCTGGGTAACGTCGAACGGAGCAGGAGATGTCGCAAAGTGCTCACTCGTGAACCGCGCGCACTGCGATCAAACCTCGTTTGGGCACGTGATCGACGTTCCGCACTTCGGCAAGTTCTTTTTGGCCGAGTTGCAGGTGACTCGCAGGCCACCGGGGCCTGATGAGTTCTACGACGCTTACAACTTCCATGTGACCATGATCCGGATGGAGCTGGGATGCTCCACGACAGCAAATGGGGGTGCATCGTCGGCGGAGTCAAATGGGCAAGGCGGACACAACTAAGCGCCGTTCGTAGTGAGCGGCGGCGAAAAACGTAGTTTGTTAGTACCAGTGTGCGAGGACTCTGTCGGCCGGCTCGGCAGAACCTCGTACACTGTTTCTCGGTGGGCGCACCTGATCCACGCTAACGGCCTATCACAAATTGATCCGAGGGATTAAGGCTTTAGGCTCGATCCCTCGGTCCCCGTTTCCGGCGTTACAATCATGTCCGACAGTTGATAGGACATGGTGGCCCTCACACACCAGCGAGTCTCGGTTAATGGTTTCAAAGGTAGTGCACGCTGCTCGATAGGAACGCGCCGCGGGAAACCTCTGCTTCTCGCTCTCGTGTTGGTGCTGGCGTGCTCGCACCGGCACGATCCCCGTCGGGAGTTTGAACATGCCCAATTGACCCTGGAGCGGGGCAACATTGAGGCAGCCTCTAAAGAAATACGCAGCGCGTATCAGTTATATCGCCACCGCGGTGACGAATGGTCCTGGAAATTTACTATTCTTCAGGCAAGAGTTCTGCACTGGCAGAGTCGAGAAGATGAGTTGTTGCGCCTCCTTGCTTCCTTACCTCCAACTATGCCGGAGGAGTTGGTGGTGCAGCGTCTCAGGCTGGAGGGGGCCGCCTACGGGGCTCTTCACAGATCCAGCCAGGCGGAACAGAAACTCAAGGAGGCCCAGGGCGTTTGTGATCGAAACGGATATCCAGCCTGCGCGGATGTGGTGAGCGAATGGGGCGTGTTGGCAATGCGAGCGGGGCACCCTGGCGAGGCGCAGGTACACTTTGAGAAGGCGCTGGGGATGGCGCGAGCAGACGGGAACAAATTCCTAGTGGCACATAACCTGCTAACCCTCAGTTGGTCGGCGGACGAGCAAACCCACTTCGACGAAGCTTTAGACTGGGCAAGCTCCGCCCTGAAGATCGCGACAGAGGCAGGTTTCGCGGACACCGCGGAAACCGCTTGGGGAAACATGGGTTGGGCTTATTACAAGCTAGGCGACAGGGAAAAAGCCGAAGGCATGTTTAGCGAGGCCGCGAAAGAAGCTGAAGAATTAGGAGATGAGACTAGCGAAACGGGATGGCTTACAAACGTCGGCTATGTTTATATGGACGAAGGTCAGCCCCAGTTGGCCGAGCAGGCGTTCCTCCAATCCTCCGATCTGGCCCGGAAAACCGCGAGCCCTGGCGATCTATTGGACGCGCTAACAGCCCTAGCTTTCGTCTCCGAACAAACCAACAAGCTCGACGATGCCAAGCGCTACGCTGACGAGGCTCTGAAAATGGCGAAAGCCGATGGCAACGGGCGCGACGTAGTCTATCCGCTGCTGGTCGAAGGCCGCGTGGCTGCTCGCCGCAACGATCCGGCCACGGCCGAGTCCGACTTCAACGAAGTCGCCAAATCCCCCGACACGCCGGTGTTTCTCAAGTGGGAGGCCGAGCGCTCCCTCGCGCACCTGTACGAAGACGAAAACCATCCCGGCCCCGCCGACGCCGAGTATCGCGCCGCGCTGAGCACCTTCGAGGCGGCGCGTTGCGGCTTGCACGAGCGCGTTGATAGCCGCCTGCCGTTTCTCACCAACGCCGCCCGCATTTACGAAGACTACATCCACTTCCTCGTAGCCCACGGCAAAACGAACGATGCCCTACAAGTGGCCGACTATACCCGCGCCCGCACTCTTGCCGAAGGCCTGGGACGCTCGTGCAAAGCCAAGTTCGCGCCCGATCCGCTGAACGCGCCAGAAATCGCCCGCCGCGCCGGCGGCACGATTCTGTTCTACGCGCTTGGCCAGGAGCATTCCTATCTATGGGCGATCACGCCGCATCAGGTGCGAATGTTTTCCCTTGCTGCCAACCGATCAGAAATCGACGACGCCGTGCAGAGCTATCGTAAGAAACTGGAAGGCCCGCGCGCGACTCTCGAAGCTTCGAACGACGGTAGCGTTCTGTATCAAATGCTCGTCGCGCCCGTACAGGAGTTTTTGAAAAAACAGCCATCCGCGAAAACCATCTTCATCGTTCCCGACGGTGCGCTGAACAGCCTGAACTTCGAAACCCTGCTGCCGCAGCCGAAACATTATTGGATCGAAGATGTAACCATTTCCAACGCCGCGTCCCTGCGCCTGCTCCCATCCGCGTCGCGCCAAAATTCTCGACTCGCGGGCAAACTGCTTCTCGTCGGTAATCCGGTTGCGCCGGATGCCAGGCCCGATAATCAATATCAGGAATTGCCCAACGCTGCTGCTCAAATGGAGAGCGTCAGAAAGTATTTTCCAGTCGCGCGGCAACAAGTCTTGGCGCGCGGGCAGGCGTCGCCGGCGGCGTATCTTGGCAGCCATCCCGAACAGTTTTCTTACATTCATTTTGTGGCGCACGGAATGGCAAGCCGGATGAGTCCACTCGATTCGAGCATTATCCTGAGCCGCGAGGCCGGATCAAACGCGGGCTCGGGGCAGGATGATTCTTTCAAACTCTACGCCCGCGACATCATCAACAACCATCCTCTACATGCGGATCTTGTCACAATCTCCGCCTGCTACAGCACCGGCAATCGCACCTATTCCGGCGAGGGTCTGGTCGGGCTTTCCTGGGCTTTCCTGCGCGCGGGCGCGCACAACGTGGTTGCCGCCTTGTGGGACGTAAGCGACGCCTCAACTCCGCAACTTGTCGACGAGTTTTACAGAGAACTAAAAAAAGCCAAGTCGCCTGCCGAAGCTCTGCGGCTTGCCAAACTATCGCTACTACACAACGACCCATTCCACAGCCCGTTCTACTGGGCGCCCTTCCAGCTCTACACGGGATCGTGAAGCGTTAACAGGCTGGATTCGGAAGGGAATGGGTTTTAGCAGCAGCCACGTTCTAAGCCGTGCGCACGAAGATTATCCCCAGACTGAAACTACTCTCACAACCCCGCGCGCCATAGCCCGCATCTGATTCGCGGCTGCTTAGATTGCCACTTCCCGCAGTGAGGGCTCAACTGCTCTATGTCTCGCCACTTCTGGTCTCGCCACTCTAGGCTTCTTTCGCTGTTCGCAGTTGCGACCATCGCCAGTTCAGTTCTGGCTTCTGCTCAGGTCCAGTCTTCACCAACTGACGCTACCTTGGAAAATCCGGGCACTTCTCCTGCCGCGTTCGTTTATGTGTCGAGCAGTCCCAGCAGCAACACCTACCAGATCAATGCGTACGCCGCCTCGACGAATGGAAGGCTGACAGTGGTTCCGGGCTCTCCCTTTTCCACAAACGCGCCGGGCCTTGCATCGAGCTCGAAATATATATTCGGCACCAACGGAGTAGAGATCGATTCCTTCGCCATCGCCGACGATGGAGCCATCGCTGAAGTTTCCTCGATCAACGCCCAGCAACTCAATCAAGGCGACTGCGGCGGCCCCTTTGACATGTTTGTCGACCGTACAGGTGCGACGCTTTATGACATGGATTACATCGGCAACATCTGCGCAAATAACCCGTACCAGTCATTCAGCGTCGGAGGAGACAACGGTGATCTGTCCTACATCGGCGCAACCGCGGCCGCGAGCCCGGCGTTCGCGACGTCACTTGGCTTCCTTGCCAATAACAAGTATGCGTACGGCTCGAGCTGCCTGTTCATCGTGGGACCGCTAATCTACGGCTTCGAACGCACGGATGATAATTCGCTGAGTGAATTGAATACCAATCCGGCCATGCCCGCCGCTCCCGCTGGAGACTACTATTGCCCCGGAGGTGCGGCCGCACCAGACGCAGCCAACCACCTTGCATTCGTAGTTACGCCGATGAACGGAAGCAATCAGCAACCGACAGGGGGACCGGCGCAGATTTCGGTATACACGGCGGACGGATCGGGCAACCTGACGACGAACAGCACGTATGAGAACATGCCGGCGGCAGTCTCCGGCGCTTACGATTTCAAAGCATCCCCCGCGGGAAAATATCTTGCCGTGGGCGGACCGAAGGGCTTGCAGCTTTTCCACTTCAACGGCGCCAATCCGCTGACGCGCTTCACGGCGTTGTTGCCGACCGGCGAAATCGACCAGCTAGCCTGGGATAGCGACGATCACCTATACGCGATCGGCATCCCCGCCGGCCAGCTATACGTGTTGGCGGTGACTTCAACCGGAGTGAGAGAGGCTCCGGGTTCACCGTACTCGATCACAAATCCCCAGAGCATTACGGTGGTGCCGAGGTAATAAGGCAACGGGAAAAACCCGAGGGTGCTCCATCCTGCTTTCGCCTTTTTTTGCGAGAGCAGGATGGAGTTTTGAATTCCTATTTCGAACTTGAACTTCCGCCTAGCTCCCGAACCGCCCACTTCGCCGACTCCGCAACCACGCTATCCTCGTCCCAACGCAACTTCTCCAACACCGGCAAAAATCTCCGCTCTCCGCTGTTCGCCATGGCAATAACCGCATTCCTACGCAATCCCGTCCGCTTTGCGCGGCTCACCGGCGAACCGCGAAAGCGAGCACGAAATTCCTCCGCGCTGGTTTCCGCCAGCCACTCCAGCGCCGGATTCACTAGCTGTTCGCGCGGCTGAAATTCCTCCAACATCGTTGCCGGAGCCTTACGGTTCCACGGGCAAACATCCTGGCAAATGTCACAGCCGAAAACATGCCGGCCGATTCCAGCACGCATGTCCTCCGGAATCGCTCCGCGCTTTTCAATAGTGAGATAGGCGATGCATTTGTTGGAATCGAGTTGATACGGCGCGACGATCGCGTCGGTCGGGCAAGCGTCGATGCAGCGCGTGCAACTGCCGCAGCGATCGGGCGCAGGCATACTCGGCGTAAGGTCGAGCGAGGTCAGGATCACGCCGAGAAACAGCCACGATCCCATTTTCTGATTGATGATGCAGGTATTCTTGCCAATCCATCCGATGCCCGCATATTTCGCCACCACACGCTCGACAATCGGCCCGGTATCGACGTAGCAGCACGTAATCACATTGTCGATGCCGGCCGCATCCTTCACAGCAGCTTCGACCTGCCGCAGTCTGTCCATCACCGATTCGTGGTAGTCCTCACTCCACGCGTAGCGGGAAATCCATCCCCGATCAACATCCTTGAAATCGGTGGAATATGGCTGCGCCGTGTTGTAGTTGATGGCGCACACCACCACGCTGCGCGCCCACGGGGCGACATTCGCCAGCGAAGCCCGCTTCAATCGTCCCTGTTCATCTCGCGCTTGCAGATACTTCATCTCACCGGCGCGGCCTTCCGCGATCCACTGCGGAAAATAATTCAGCTCCGGGGAGTCGCCGACGCCGGCAATGCCGGCGAGATCGAAACCAGCTCCTGTAGCGGCTTTTGCGACGGCGGCGAAAATGTCGGTGGATTGAGACACCATACGCTCGGACGCAATCAAGATTTATCTGGTACCAAAACGGCGCAAAATTCGTTTCAATTTGGAATTCAACTTAACTTTTTTCTTCCCCAATCACTGACCCGCTCTTCCTCAGCGTATAAGCTTTTGCTCACAGAGTCACGCAAGCTTAAAGCTGCGCGGTCTCCGAATTTGTTTTCCAGGAGATAAGCAATGCCGCAAACCCCGCACATCCAAACTCCTACCATTCAAGTTTCCGTCATCAATGAGAGCACGGTTCTAGCCGACGCGGAAGTCGTGCCGGTCGTGGCCGCGCTCCAAAAGCAGGTGACCAATGACTTCCGTCCACTTTGGGGCACGGACGCCGAACTCAAGATTGTAGCCAAGGGTGCACAGCCGCCGAGCGGGAGCTGGTGGCTGGTGTTGCTCGACGATTCCGATCAAGCAGGCGCTCTCGGCTATCACGACCTGACCAGTGAGAGTCTTCCCCTCGGCAAGGTGTTCGCGGCCAGCGATTTGAAAGCTGGAACCTCCTGGACTGTCACCGCCAGCCACGAGTTGCTCGAAATGCTCGGCGACCCCAACATCAACCTCACGGTCTTTGTGCAAAGCAGCAACAGCGCCGGCGTCCTTTATGCCTATGAAGCGTGCGATGCCTGCGAAGACGACAGCTACGGCTACGAAATCGACAAGGTTCTCGTCTCCGATTTCGTTTACCCGTCGTGGTTCGAGGGTTTCCGCTCGGAAGGGTCGACGCAATTCGATCGCATGAGCAAGATCGAGAAGCCGCTGCAGTTGCTGACCGGTGGCTATATCGGTGTGTTCAACGTAGCGTCCGGCAGCGGGTGGCAGCAGATTACTGCGGAGAAACATCCGACAAACCTGCGCAGCCGCGGTACAGTGGGCACTCGCCGCGAACGCCGGGGTACTCCCTCTGATCTATGGGTGAACAGTCTGCCGCAGCGCAAGATCGTGACCAACGCACAAAAATATCGCGAGCACCTGCAAACCATTCAGCAGCGGCGGGAAGCCGCGTAAATTCACTGGGTCCCTCCTGGCCCGGCCCCGCGCAAGGCGCGGGGCCTTTTTTGCGCGGTGCGCTTGGCGAATGGCCGGACGCTCTAGGGTTCGACAGACAAAATCGGCGCAGCCTGATGGACTTCCTCAGGAACCATATCTTTAGCGGGAGATTGACGATAATCTCTCCACGACGGAAATTCGACTTGCTTCCGTTCGATTTCTTGCCGGCTTGCGCCCTTCGGCAGGGTGAGGAACGCCAGGAATTTTCCCTGCATTCGTACCGCAGTGCTGAACTCGTCCAGCCACAGAAATTGGCCCTCTTCGTTGATTTCGAGAAACCACCAGCGGCCGTCCAAGTCCACAGCAAAGTCCAAGCTCCCAAACTCGATCCTGGCCTCCTGCGCAAATCGCAGCACCGCTCGTTTCACATCAGGCGGCGTGGCGACTTCCTCGATGGTGACATGACCTTGCCCCACTTCCTGCCGCCAATCGAGCGCCCGGTTCGGTGTGTGAAGAGAGAACGAGTAAACGGTTCTTCCCAGCAGCACCATGCGCACATCAAAAGCCTTGACCACCATCTCCTGATAAATTGCCGGAGCGTAGGTCAGCACCTCATCCTTGGGCAGCGCATCCGCTGTAATTTCGAACGTTTCAGTCACTGCGAGCGTTCCACTATATTCTTTTTTCCAAATGTGCGGAAAGAATGCCTTGCAGACTATTCGTTGTGAAGGATCGCTGAGAACATTTCTAACAGCCGAAGGAGAATTCGTCATAACCGTGGAGGGAATTCTGAGGCCGCTTCTTGCGGCAATAAAAAGCTGTACGGCCTTGTTATTAATGACCCGCGATGCCGAATAAGGATTGATGCAGCGCACTGGTATTTGTTCCAGCAGGTACATGATGGAAAGCGAAAACCAGCGGTACTCTTCGGCGGCAAAGGCTTTATCCGGAGCGGCTACGTTGGAGTTTGCCAGCGGAGGATTAGGACGCCGAATCCATATCACGTCGCCGGGGTCTACGCTGTAGGGGCCGAGTGAGATTTGCGCTTCGCCGTTTATCGAAAGCGTTGCCTGTCTATTCTCAGTCCAGCCAACGCCCGCCCAGCAAACCACGGTGTATCCAGCCTTCTCCAGCGCCCATTTCAGCGGAGCGGTGTGATTGTCGTTGGCCTCAGCTATGATGACGATCTTCATCGCGCCTCCCAAAAAGTACGAAAGGCGGCGCGCTGTGCGCCGCCTCTCCGTTTCAGCACTCGCCGACGTCTCCGTCAGGCTTCTGGGTTGTCGAATCGAAGGTGCACGCCGTGTTGGTGTGAATTCCTCCGACCACATTTTGAATTTCTTCAGCAGTAAGTTCACGCGCGCCTTCACGGCCCAGCACACGTTTGCTTTTTGTCTGCATCTCGTCCTCCTCTAGCCGTCACCGTCCCTTTGGCCGGTTTTTGGGTTTATAGTGATCACGTTCGTGATGAGAGGCCCGCCGGCACTGATGCGAGCCAGTTCTTCCGGAGTTAACTCTCGGGCGCCGGTTCGACCCAGCACCCGATTGTCGTCATTACGTTTCATCGGTTCCCTCCTTTGGTGTTTACAACATCTGCGCCGATTCCTGCGAGACACATTACAGAGATGGAAATCGGCGACAAGCTCAGCAGTGGCAGTCGCTGGAAGTGGTCTGCGTGCGGATCTCCGAAACCGAGAACAGGAAGTAGCACGGTAGCCATCGCGCGATCCGCGTCCCCTTTTGAGGGATACAATACTGCAAAACTTCCCTCCGGGAATCGAGGGTTCACATTCAGTTCGTAATTCGTAACAAGATAGGAATTGCCGTTTTCTGACTGATCACCCAGCTTAGCGCTCTGCGACGTCCGACCTGAATACCATGAATCCCGTACTACTAGTGTTTGCATTGTTTTTATTGCTACGCTGATTCGTCTCTCCTTCGGTTTTGGCGAGGGACTGGTTGCGGTTCCGTTGCTCGCCTTTTGCCGACGGTGAATGCGGACAAAACTTTTACGGAGATGGTGCTGACGGCGGCCGCGTCGAAGGAATATTCTTGCGGCATGCTCCCAAGAAAAATTGCTATCACGATTCTGTACGTTTCACTGATTCCCCTTGCCGCTCTAAGCGCCCAGCAGACCGCGTCTGTCGGAGCGAGCACGCTACAACTGCTGGCTCCATCGCACGCCCCGAGTAGCCTGGCACGCGACAATCTGAAGGCATTACCGCACATTGAGATTTCAATTCACAATTCTCATACGAACGCGGATGAGAAATACGCAGGCGTTCGCCTCGCTGATCTGTTTACAAAACTGAAAATGGGCGTGCCGCTGGGCAGTGAACTGCGAGGGAAGGCTCTGGCTGGTTACATTGTTGCAACCGGGTCTGATGGTTACCGCGCGGTCGTTGCTCTGGCGGAAATTGATCCGAGCTTTCATCCAGGCGAGGTCATAGTCGCCGATGCGGTGAATGGCAGGGCGCTTGATGCCCATTCTGGTCCGTTCAAACTCGTCGTTACGGAAGACACGCGACCGGCGCGATCGGTACGCAATCTGGTGAGCCTGGAGTTGAAGATGGCGGAGTAGGTGTAGCCAAATTGTTTGTGGAGGGACGGACGCTTTCGTCCCTCTGCCGAGAGAAGCGAGGTCCTGGTACTACACCCCCAGCTTCTTCACTTCCTCGTTGTAATACTTGCGGTAGAGAATGTCCCACTCCTGCGAGCCTTCGAGGATGGTCCGCTT
>Ga0116105_1000097_pt1 | contig 29098 bp, 21 predicted proteins | sample June2015DPH_6_20_FD_89716 | JGI IMG/M metagenome (GOLD analysis project Ga0116105, IMG submission 89716) | Peatland microbial communities from SPRUCE experiment site at the Marcell Experimental Forest, Minnesota, USA - June2015DPH_6_10 | ecosystem: Environmental > Terrestrial > Soil > Wetlands >... | reverse complement strand
CGAGCGCCTCCGTAACGGCGTCCACGTCGGGCGTGCCGTGCAACGCAGTAGCGATTTCGCTCAGAATCTCGGCGCGACGGTGCTCCTCGCGTGAAACCTCGCCCAATCGTGTGGCTTCCAGCAGGCTGCCGAGATGCCCTGCCAGAATCGTGGCTTTTGCAGCCATGTCCTCATCGAAAAATCCATCCTGGGAGTCATGTAAGTAAGTGACCGCGCCGATGACTTCATCGAAGACAACCAGCGGAGCGGCCATGATGGAGCGCGGCTCGAACGGCTGCAAAGCGGGCAGAAGTGCCGAGAGTGCCAGGTGGTTGACAATAATCGTGCGCCGCTGCCGGACGGCGTCAACAGTGACAGCGCTTTGTTGCGGAAGCAGCCGAATTCCGGGGAAGCGCGCGGCGAGTTTGCCATCCGCATGCTCTGCAACCAGTTCGTCGCCCGCCTGGCGCCGCCAGAAATACACGCCTGAGCATTGGAAGAAACCGCGCGTGGCTTGGCAGAAAAGTTTGATCAGCGCGGCCGGGTCGGAGCGCTCCGCCGCCTTGGCGGCCAGCTCCAGGAGCAATTTTTGAAACGCCTCGTCCGAATTGGCTGAAACCCGAATTTCCGGCGACGGCTTCGAATTACCTTCAGCGGGGTTCAGAGCGTCACCGATGGCGGACACGGAATTTTCACGATTCGCACAAGTGATTGAATCTATTGGAAAACTATCTTGCCATCTCAATTTGAGTCAAGAGAAATGGTGGTTAGGGGTGCCAAGGTGTGAAATCCCGAGAATTCGGGGTTGGGCTCTCTCAATTTGAGAATTCGCCCGAACTTCCGCCGAACATGAGACAGGTTTAACGCGGCGATCACGTTTGACGGTGGTTTGACGATTCTTCTTAAGTCCCTATTTTGCAAGCGAATCAGTAGTGTGACTTTGGTTTCTTCGAAACGTGACGGGTGGCTACGGCGTTGCTCGATGCATTGCCGGGTTAGTCCCAAGGAGGAACTGTGTCTGTGCGCCGAACTGGAGCGCTGTTCGCGGCAGTTGCAATAGTGTCTGGAGCGGGATCGGTAGTCGTGCGAGCCCAGGATTCCGAAAACGAAATTGTGCGCCGTGCCAAGAGCAAAGTGCAGCCGGCATACCCCGAGTTGGCGCGAAAGATGAACATCACGGGCATAGTCAAAGTGCAGGTGACTGTGTCACCGAACGGGACTGTAAAGGATGCAAAGGTTATCGGCGGGCACCCGGTTTTAGCCTCGGCTGCCCTGGAGGCGGTTAAGAAGTGGCGCTTTGAACCAGCTGCGGTGGAAAGCACTGGTGTGGTGGATTTCAAGTTCGAACCTCATCAGTAGCGACGGGGAAACGGCCGGGAGGAACGGCATGACGATCGGCAAGAAGCTTTACGTAAATTTCGGAATCATCCTCAGCATGGTGGTGGTGCTGTTCCTGGTGAACTTGCTGGCGGTGCAGCGGGAGCACGCCGCCAAAGACGCGGCCAGGGCATCGCTTGAACTCAAGGATGCCACGAACCAGGTTCGCTTCCAGATGATGCAGAACCGGCTCTACCTCAGCAATTACCTGCTCAGCGGCGACAGCAGGGAAGTTGACCGGATGAATGATGGTCTGCGCACTCTCAACGAAAAGCTGCAACAAGGCAAAACCCTGTCGAACTCCGACCAGGAGCGGACCGCACTCGAAAAGGTGGAACAACTGGAGCAGTCCTGGGGCAAGGAGTTCGCGCAACCGTTAATCGAAAAGCGTAAAGATGTGGATTCGGGCAACGCGACGGTCGCGGAACTGCAGATTTACTACCTCCAGAAAGATGCTTCCTCGTGGGTGAAGAATTCAACCGACGCTCTCGATGTTGCCGACGGTGAAAACCAAAAACTAGTCGACGCGCGCCGCAAGTCCGACGAAACCGCAGGCACCTGGACGATTATGGCGGCTATCGTCAGCACTCTCGTGGCTTTGGCGCTCGGGGTCTTTGTCGCATTCACCACGGCGAGATCCATTACCGAGCCGCTCAACAAGTTGATGACGGTGTCCCGGCAAATTGGCGACACCGGCGATCTGGAACACAACATCGACGTTGGCCGGCAGGATGAAATTGGAGAATTGGCGCGCTCCTTCGCCAAGATGGTGACGTACCTCAAGGAAATGGCGGGAGTCTCCGAATCGATCGCGGGTGGAGATCTGACGGTTGAGGTCAAGCCGCGCTCTCCTCACGACACTCTGGGCAACGCCTTTGCACGAATGGTCGAAGGTCTGGCGCGTTTAGTGCGCAGCGTGCGTGACGCTTCGTCCCAGGTGGCCAGCGCGTCGGGACAGGTGGCCAATGCATCGGATGATTCGGCCAAGGTAGGACTGCAGGCTTCTTCCGCTATCGACGAAGTGACCAGCACCATGCACGAGATGAGCGTGAACGTGCAGAACATGGTGAAGAGCACGCAAGTGCAGGCTTCAAGCGTTAGCGAAACTTCCGCTTCCATCGACCAGATGGTGGCTTCGATTCAGCGCGTGGCCGATACCGCGAAGGTGCTGCTCGACATTTCCAATCGCTCGCGGGAAGAGGTTCACAGCGGCATTACCACCATGGAAAAGGCTACCGACGGCTTGAATCGCATCAACGCGACCATCAACTCTTCGGGCGAGATTATTGGTGCGCTGGGAGCGCGGGCCGACGATATCGGAAAGATCATCGAAGTCATCGACGATCTGGCGGAACAGACGAACCTGCTCGCGCTGAATGCGGCCATCGAGGCGGCGCGCGCCGGCGAACACGGGCTGGGCTTCGCGGTCGTGGCTGACGAAGTGCGCAAGCTAGCGGAAAAGTCGGCGCAGTCGACGAAGGAAATTTCGGAACTAATCCAGAGCATTCAGAAGGAAGCGCGCAAGGCTGTGGAAAATATGGAGCGTTCCACGGGAATCGTGAACGAAGGGCTGGATCTGGGTGGAGAACTGAACTCGGCGCTGCGCAAGATCTCCAACGTGGTCACCGAGGTTTACAAGTTCGCACAGGAAATCGGCGCGGCCACCAACGAGCAGTCTCACGGCTCGTCTCAGATTGCGCGCGCTACCACGCGGCTGAACGAAATCACCCACGAAATCAACTCCGCGGTGGAAGAACAAGCTTCCGGCGCGCAGGCCGTGGTGAAAGCCATGGAGCGGATGCGCGAACTGGTGCAGCAGTCGACCTCCGGTTCCACCGAACTGGCCGCTTCCGCCGAACAAATGTCGAAGATGTCTCGCGGGCTGCTCGACTTTCTGGACCGCTTCACGCTGGACGAGTCGGAAGCGGAGTTACACGAACCTCATGAAAGAAGCCAACATGCGCGACGGGCGACCGCAGGGTCGCGCCACTAGGAAAACTGGCAATGCATCGCGAACTCCATATCGTAGGCTTCCAGGTTGGGCGCGAGACCTACGGCGTCCCGATCACGTCACTGCATGAAATCGTGCGCGTGCCCGAGATCACGGCGGTGCCCGATGCTCCCGACTATCTGGAAGGTGTGATCAACCTGCGGGGAAAGATTGTGTCGGTCATGGATTTGCGCAAGCGCTTTGGCATCAAGCAGGTGGAAGTCAGAAGAGTAAACCGGATACTGGTCGTCGAGCATTCTGGAAAACTGGCGGGATTGATTGTGGACTCGGCTTCCGAAGTGGTGAAGATTCCTAGCGAAGACGTAGAAGCCCCGCCCGCGGCATTCCAGGAGGGCGGACTGAATTGCGTTACCGGTCTCGGAAAAGTGAAAGGCCGCCTGATCGTTTTGCTGGATATGAACAAACTGTTAGCGCCAGCCAGCTTGCTGCAATCGAGCGGGAACAGGCCCGCCAACGGAGAAGCCAGAAAAGCGGTTGCCGCCAAGTAAGGAGCGCTCGAACCGATGGACGAAACACGAAGTGCGGGCAGAGGACGAGTAAACGCATGAGTACATTTGGAGCGGCGCCAGCTCCCATCTTGACGGAAGCGGAACTTCGGCTGTTACAGGCACTGGTGTATCAGGAGTGCGGCATGCACTTCGACGAGCGGCGCATGCACTTCCTGCAAGACCGGCTTCTGCGCCGGCTCAAAGAGTGCCGCGCCGACTCCTTCTACGCCTACTACCGACTGCTGATCAGCACGGAAGGTAAAGCGGAACTGGCCAAGCTGGTCGAAAATCTGACGGTGAACGAAACCAGTTTCTTCCGACATAAGGCGCAATTAGACCTATTTCAGAAGTTCGTGCTCGAAGAAATGCTCAAGCAAAAGCAAGCCCGCCGGGAGTATTCCATTCGGATTTGGAGTGCCGGCTGTTCTACCGGGCAGGAAGCATACACGCTGGGCATGCTCTCGGCTGACTCTCTTGCCTACTATTACCTGCGCAATCCGCTGCCAGTGGAAGTCGCGCTACCCAAGCCACTGATTCCTCCGCCGTGGCGAGTGGAAATCCTGGCCAGCGACATCAGCTATGCGGTGCTGCGCATCGGGCAGGAGGGCGCCTATAACGAGCATCAGATGGGCACGGTCGACTACGCCTACCGTTTGCGTTACTTCGACAAAGTCACCGAACGCTACGCCATCAAGAAGGCACTGAAGGAGATCGTCCACTTCGACTTTCACAATTTGAAGACCGAGTATCTTCCGCAGCGCAATGACGTGATCTTCTGCCGCAACGTCATGATGTATTTCGACGAGCCGGAACAGAAGCGGCTGGTCGAGAAGTTTTACCGCTGCCTGAATCCCGGCGGCTACCTGTTTGTCGGGCACGCGGAGAGCCTGCTCGGCCTGACCGAGAAATTCAAGATGGTGCATCGCGACAGCGGCACCGCTTACCAGCGGATTGAGGTGCGCGAGTGACGGACGCTCCCGATGAGCGCAGCAGCGAACTGCGAGAGTTGTTCTTCGAAACCTCGCAGGAGTTGCTGCAGGCGCTGAACGACGAAACTCTCAAGCTGGAAAAGAATCCCGGCGACGAAGAGATCGTGCGCACCATCCGCCGCGTTGTGCACACGCTCAAGGGCGACGCAGCGGCTTGCGGGCTGCGCGAAATCAGCGAACTCGCGCATCAGTTCGAGGACGCGCTTTCGATGGAAAACGCCGCAGCTCACGCTGCACTGGCGGAAATTGCCTTTACCGCGGCGGACGTCTTCGCGGAGATGCTTGCCGCCTACCACGGTGGCGGCTCGCTTCCTGCCACAGACGATTTGCGGAAAAGAATTCTCGAGCTGACCGCCGCTCCTGCGGCCAAGAAATCGCGATCCCGAAAAAAGAGCGCTGAAGCCCGCCTGGATTCCGGCAAGCACTGGACCGACTCCGAGAAGAGAGCCATGGCGCAGGCGCAGGCCGCCGGTCTGGCATTGCATGAAGTAATCGTAAAAATCGATCCACACTGTGCCATGCCGATTGCAGCGCGGCAACTAATACACAACGCCATCGCCGTCATCGGCCAGGTGCTGGTAGTACGGCCGGAGGCAAAATCTGCGGCCGCGGCCAAGCAGGTGGAGTTCGTGGTCGCAAGCTCGCATTCACGGGACGGGATTGCCGCCAAAGTCCGCATTCCGACGATCACGGGCGAAGTCACGGTGAATTTGATTGCGCCGGGCAAGCCGAAAGAGACGGTCAAGACAAGTGATGTTGTCTCGGCTCCTTCCGCGCAAGCACCGGCGATTGCGGCCGAGGCGAATCCGCCTGCGGCGCCAGAGGCGCTTTCGGTGCCTGTTTCCGAACCCGAAGCGTCCGCCCCGGAACTTCCTGCGCAAGCGATGACCGAGAACATTCTGCGCGTGGAAGCAGGACGAATCGATAACGTCTTGAACCTGGTCGGAGAGCTAATCATCGGCAAGTCCATGTTGCAACAAGCCCTGGCCGAATTCGGCAAACGCTTCCCCCGGGAGCCGTTGCGCGGCAAGTTCGCCGACGCCTTGGCGTTTCAGGCGCGCGTGCTAAACGATCTGCAGCGATCGGTGATGAAGATTCGCATGGTCCCGGTGGAGCAGTTGTTCCGGCGCTTTCCGCGCATGGTGCGCGACGTAGCCCGGCAATGCGGGCGCGAAGTGGAACTGGAACTTACGGGCCAGGAAACCGATCTCGACAAGGGTATTCTCGATGCTATTGGGGAACCGCTGACGCATCTGGTCAGGAACGCCATCAGTCACGGCATTGAGCCCGCGGAAGAGCGGCGCAGCCTGGGCAAGCCCCCGCGAGGAACGATCCGCTTGCATGCCTTTCATCAGGGCAATCAAGTGGTAGTGGAAGTCAAAGACGACGGACGCGGCATCGATTCCAAAAAGGTTCGCGACAAAGCCATCCAATTGGGAATTGTGACTGCCGAAGAAGCGGCGCGCCTCAGCGAGGCCGAAACTGTGGAACTCATCTCCCGGCCCGGTTTCACCACGGCCGAACAAGTCACCGAAGTTTCCGGTCGGGGCGTCGGCATGGACGTGGTGCAAAGCGTGCTGAACCGGCTGAAAGCCACCATCCACATCGAGACACATGCGGGACAAGGGACCACCTTCCGGCTCAAACTGCCGCTGACGCTCGCCATCATTAAGGCGCTGATGTTCTGGGTGGAGCAGCGCCTCTACGCCATACCGCTGAATGCCGTGAGTCAGATCGCGCGGACGACCGAGGCGGAAGTGCATCAAGTGGACAACTATGAAGTTTTGCAGTTGCGGAATCAGGTGTTGCCTCTTCTGCGTATGGGCCGTCGCGCGGCCGTAAACGGAGACGGGAAGGCCAAGCTGTTCGTGCTGGTCATCACTGTCGGGGAGAAAAAATATGGATTGATCGTCGATGCGCTGGAAGGCGAAGAAGAATTGGTGATCAAGGCGTTGGATGACCAGACTTTCTCCACCGATCTGGTCAGCGGCGCCTCCATTCTCGGAGATGGGCGGGTGGTCTTGATCCTCAATCTACCGGCGGTGGTTGAACACATCTCGAAGTCGCGTCCGGAACAGGCAGGCACCAGCAACTTCGGACTCCTGCTGAATGCCGCCGATCGCGCCCGCCTGGCACTGGCAACCGCGGGAGGCCGGGCATGAGCCTGAATAAAGTGCGAGTGCTGGTGGTGGACGATTCGGCATTGATGAGGAAACTCATCCCGCAGATGCTCGCAACCGACAACTCCATTGAGGTCGTCGGCACCGCGATGGATGGAAGCTTTTGCCTGAGGAAGATCGAGGAACTTCAGCCCCACGTGGTCACGCTGGATCTGGAAATGCCGGGAATGAATGGCATCGACACGCTGAAAGAAATCATGCGGCGTCGTCCGTTGCCGGTGATCCTGGTGAGTTCGCACTCCACCGAGGGCGCTTCGATCACGATGAAGGCCCTGGCTCTCGGGGCGTTCGATTTTGTCGCCAAACCGCAGGATGCTACCTTGCACATGGCCGACGCGGCAAGGGAGTTGATCGCAAAAATCAAGGTTGCGGCCGAATGCAAAGTGGTCCGTCCCGGTTCGCTGTTGGGAACTCGGGCTCGGCCGGAAAAAATATCGCCCGGCAAGTTTGCCCTTGCCCCTACGCGGACCGTCGCCATTGGAATTTCCACCGGCGGACCGCAGGCCCTCGAATATCTGTTGGGGCACATTCCCGCGGATTTTCCCGGGACGATTGTCATCGTGCAACACATGCCTGAAGGATTTACCGACATGTTTGCCCGCCGCCTTGACGATTTATGCGCTTTGCGTGTGAAAGAAGCTCAGTCGGGCGATGTGTTGCAGGCTGGGCGCGTGTTGATTTCACCGGGAAGCAGACATATGACGGTGAAGCGGCTGCCGATGGGGGACGTTGCAGTGCTTAATGACGAGGCTCCGGTCAACGGCCACCGTCCAAGTGTCGACGTTTTGTTTCAAAGCGTGGCGCAGGAGTTCGGCCGTAACGGCGTCGCTGTGCTAATGACCGGAATGGGCGACGACGGGGCGGAGGGTCTGGGAGCTGTGAAGAAAACCGGAGGCATGACTATCGCTCAGAGCGAGGAATCGTGCGTGGTTTATGGAATGCCGAAAGCTGCGATCGACCGTGGCTACGTGACGCGGGTTGTGGCTTTAGACGTTCTTTCTTCGACGTTACAAGCGCTTTGTGTCCGTAGTGAGAACGCTGCAGGTAAGGGTAACAAGGCATTGAGCGCGGGACGATGAAACAGTTTGCGCATATAGGACAGGTGACTTGAGTCATCTGGTTGAGGGGTAACCGACATGATGAAATTGAGAAGGGGAGGTTGTTATGGAGCAGTTCGCACCAGTAAAGCGCAGTAAAGACGGACAATCCGTCCGCTATTTGATCGTGGACGATTCCGTGTTCGCGCGCAAAAACTTGGCCCGCATGATCGAAACTTTCGGCGGGCAGGTGGCAGGCGAAGCCGGAGACGGACTCACCGCGATCAGCGAGTTCGATCGCACGCATCCGGATATCGTGCTGATGGACATTACCATGCCGCAGATGGAGGGTATCGAGGCCGCCGAGAAGATTGTGCAGGCGCATCCCGAGGCTCGCATCGTGATGGTTTCTTCCGTCGGCTATCAGGAAAACATCGTGGCCGCCTTGCAGCGCGGGGCGCGGCATTTCGTGCAGAAGCCGGTGAAGCCGGAAGTTCTGTACGAAGTCATCAAATATGTGATGGGAGAAGATGGCGCTGTGGCCAGTGTTGCCGGCGCGGGGGCCTAGATCGTATGCGCATGGAGCTCATTCAGCCTTTCATCAATGCGGGCGACGCCGTGTTGTCGCAGGGACTGTCGGGAACGACGAAGGTGGGTAATCTCGCCATGGAAGAGGAAGGCTATCGCCGCAAAGGCGTAGCCGGCATGGTGGCGCTCACCGGCGACATCGAAGGGCGAATCATCCTCGACCTCGAACCACAAACTGCCGTTCGCGTAGCCAGCCACTACGCGGGCGCGGAGCTACCCGAGTCCGACGGGCTGATCAAAGAAACCATCTACGAATTGGCCAACCAGGTCGTGGGAAACGCAGTCTCGGCGCTCAACGATCAGGGTTTTCACTTCCGTGTGCATCCTCCGGTGTTATTGACTGCGGCGGAAGGCGACAAGACCAGCGAAGATGTGGAAGCGTTGATGATCTGCTTTGAGACTTCCCTTGGCAACGTGTTTATGAACGTCGCTTTGCGGTATAACAAGCGGCGCATGAGCGACCACGCGAAGGTCGGAGCGTAGCGGTCCGGTTTCAAGGTCACGCCGAATTTCTCTTTACTCCAACTGCTGTCCCCAACAGGATTGGTCTCGGCTCAGGAACGTGGCGACTTCTAGGCTCTTTCCCGTGACCTTGAATGTCCCGAAATCTTTGCACCAGTCTCCGTCGGGATACTCCCTGGTACCTGCGCCCATTTGTTAAACGCGATGAGATCATCGACGCTGATCTTTCGCGTGCGCACGCGATCAAGCAGTTTTTCAATTTTCTTTTTGGAGGTTTTGAGGTTGAGCTTGCCAAGGGGCATTTACGCCCCGCAGATCGAATAGCTGATAACCTTCTTTAACTCTTCGGCGCGACTCTCGCTCTTGGTGTCCCGGAGTTCTTCGAGGGCGCGGCGCAGTTCTTGGCCCTTCAGTCGCGGCTGAGGCTCTTTTCGTGAAACAGCCCTGACCCTAGGGCTATCTTTCTGACCAGTGCGCTTCGCTACGACCATATCGACAATTATAACAAGGCACTCAACTGCGCCTCCGCGATAACATCCCTCCAACGCCGGGGGGGAGGAAACCCCCAGAGATAAAGCTTCTAGGCATGTAACGGCAGTCTCGGAGCAGAGTCGTCGCTCGGATCATCTGCACCATCGGCTATCTGTCTTAATTCCGGATACTTCTGAATCAGCGTGGGCGGAGCCATCACGCGCTTATTACTAATCATGGCTTTCAACTCTAGCGCATTCACGCCGGCTTTGCTCTCGAAGTGATTATTCGTAATCACATAAGTCGCTTGCGCGCGTTCGGCCACGCTCACGATTTTTTCTTTCCATCCCGCGAGTTCAGTCTCTTTGTAGAGATAGTTGTAGCGGTCGTTGCGGTTGTCGGAAGCGGAACCTTGATCGGCAAACCATTGCTCGTAATTGCGGCCATGCAGGCGAACATATCCGATGTTTGACGTTACATGTTCCGTGGGCGCAAGGGAGCGCCCGAGCAACGGCTGGTCGATGTTGCAGAAGCCGACATTTTTTTGAGCGAAGGCCGCCAGCGTCGCTGCATCGTTCCAACTGGAATGGCGGACCTCCACCACGCGCGGGTATTCGATGAACTGTCGCAGCAGACGGTCGAGATATTCGCGGTTGAGCGATGTGTTCTTGAACGAGACGGGAAATTGAATCAACAGCGCGCCCAGCAGCCCCTGCGTAGCGATGGCGTCGAGGCCTTCCCGGGTGAGCCTTTCATCTTCGTCGCTCGGCCGGATGGTTGCGGCGGAAGTGGGTTCCATCACGGCGATCGGAGAATGCGTAAAAGCTTTGTAGAGTTTGGCGGTGAAGAGAAAATTCCTGTTTACGGCGGCAACTTTGCGGCACCAGAGCTTGGCGAGTTCCGGCTTGATCGGTCCGTAAAACGACGTGTTGATTTCTGTGGTGTCGAAAAAGCGGGCCAGATACTCGAGTGGATGCAACTTTCGCCGCTGCATGCCTGACGGGTAGAAGATGCCCTCCCAGTCCTTATAAGACCAGCCAGCCGTGCCGATGCGGATATGGAGTGAAGGTTCCATTGAAACCGGGGACGGAGGGCAAGGCAAGGTTAGCACAGGTTTTCGCCGATTCGTCATTCGCCTCAGGTCTCACTTCACTCTCAAAACAAAAAGCTGAGTGAACATGGAAAGAACGGCCTTACTGTTTATTATTGCTGCTGAGAGAGGCGCCAATAGCAGATGGGTGCGGTTTTCGAAATTGTGGTTGCGCTCATGGTCGGGTTGGCAACCCATGGGCAGACTTCCGGCTGGCACCAATATTCACTCGCAGCTCTCCAGGTTGCGCCGAGCGGCAGGAAGACCGAGTCGAGCTCAAGCTATGTGGGCGACCCCGCTTGCCAGTCGTGTCATAAAGAAACGGTCCAGACATTCCATCAAACCGCCCACTATCTGACGTCACGGTTGCCCGAGAAAGACTCCATCCTCGGAACTTTCGCTCCTCCTTCCAACGTAATGAAAACCTCCAATCCGGATTTGTCGTTTCGAATGGATCAAAAAGGAGATGAGTTCTTCCAGACAGCGATTCAGGGCGAAGATCCTCTTACTACGACCCGGAGCGAACGTTTTGCGTTTGTGATCGGATCGGGCGGTAAAGGTCAAACCTATCTATTCTGGAAAGGCGATGATCTGTTCCAGTTGCCCGTTTCCTATTGGACTCAACTGGGATGGGTGAACAGTCCCGGATATCGCGATGGCGTGGCGAATTTCAACCGCCCCGTTATTCCACGTTGCCTGGAGTGCCACGCAACCTATTTCGAGTCGGTTCCCCCGCCTCCCAATCGTTACCGCAAGACCGGCTTCATCGTAGGAATCACTTGCGAGAAGTGCCATGGACCGGGACGAGATCATGTACAACATTTCGCGGCGAAATCTGCGATCGATACCGCCATACTCAACCCCGCTCGATTCTCCCGCGATCGACAAATGGATCTTTGTGCCTGGTGTCATGCAGGAGCAGGCGTTTCCTTGCAGCCTGCTTTTTCGTATGTTCCGGGAGAAGCGATCGAGAAATATCTCGGGATCGATGCTCCCGATCCCAACGCGCCGGTTGATGTCCACGGTAGCCAAGTAGAGCTGCTGGAGAAAAGCCGCTGCTTCCAGAAATCGACGATGACTTGCCTCACCTGTCACGATGTCCACGTTGTACAGCGCGATTTGGATGAGTTTTCACAGCGCTGCGTGAGCTGTCACAAGGCCGGGACGGCAATGTTTCCGAAGCAGGCTCATCTAGCAACCAGCAACTGTATCGATTGCCATATGCCGCTGCAGGAGACGAACCTGATTGTCTTCGACCAGAACGGCAAAAGAGAAAAACCAAGAGTGCGAAACCACTGGATAAAAATTTACACCGGGACGGCCTCGCCGACCAGCCACTGAGATAGGCGGCCGCACTTCGCGTTTGGATATTGCGGAACGTTCAAATCAATCAACCGATCTAATCCAGCGCTAGAACTATCCAATACACCCCAGTAGAGTAGGTCTCGGTGTGGGCGTAGCAAGCGCCGACGGCGAAGTTGCGCAGATTGCGGCTCCCAAGCAACTCGCGGGCATCTTCCGGCAGGGCTTCAGGATGCAGGGTGGTATAGCTAAGCACACTGTAGCGCTGCGCCAGTTGCTGAACTGGAGACGTGGCGAGTTTGTCGGCTTGTGCCATGAAGCAGGCTGCCGCGTCGGCATCGGGCAGGTCTCGACGCACGAGAACAGGCTGGTTCGCGCGGTGCCGAGCTTCAGCCAAAGCAGCGGCGATTCGATCCTTCACTTCCGCCGCAGAATACTCGGGGAGGGCATGGCCGAAGTCCTGCACGATGTACAACCGATCGCCGCTGCGCACAACCCCTAACCCGATGACGTTGTAAGCAGAGCTAAGCAGGTTGGCGCGATGCGGCGGCGAGAGCATGAGATTTCGTTGAGCATCCGCCGCATCGAAGTCGAACGCGACGTTTTCGCCTTCCTGCTCGAGTTGCGTGCGGGTTGCGGCTGCCAGGCGTTGGGGTAGGGAGGGCTCACCGGCAAACTGATGCGAAAGCTGCCGCGCCGCAAACATTTCTTCCGCGTGCGCGCGGGCTGCCTCGCTCATTCCGGCATCAAGGGCCAAAGCTGGCAATCCGGCTTGGGCGCGCGCCTGATTGGCCAGTTCCAAGAGCTGGCGTTCGGCTTCCGAATCATAGTCAGGGAGAGGAATATCGGGGGAGGTTGCCGAAGCTGGTTTTAGGGTCGCTTGTGGAGCGGTTTTCGCCGCATCGCCGCTTCCGCCAGAAGAAGCCATCAATCTGGCTGGGGGCTGAACCGAGGCTGCGCTCATTCCCAACAAGACTGCTGCGATGATTCTCCTGCCAATTATTCTAGGGCCCGTTAGCATTCGTTTGTGCCAACCACGTCGATCTTGGGAAGGGCTCAAACTGACGCTCAAACTTGCTGCTGGTGCTACGCTAGAAGCTGAAATCCACCCGGAGAAGTTACTTTCGCTATGGGACCTGGCTTGGCTGGGGTCATTGGCCTGTTGTTTGGCAGCATGATTGCTTGGCTGGCGCTGCGCGCGCGAACCGCGGGCCTGCGAGCGCATTTGTCTTTGATGGAAAAGGAATTAGCAGCCGGAAAGGCTGATCTGGCGCGGCTTCAGCAGGCGCAGAGCGAATTCATCGCGCACAAAGCCAGGCTGGAATCCGCTCTGGACGCCGAACGAAAGGCCAACAACGAAAAGGTCGAGTTAGTCACGCGTGCCAGCGAGGAACTGCGCAACGCCTTCAAGGCGATGGCCGCGGATGCCTTGAAGAGCAACAATTCTTCGTTCTTGATGATCGCGCAGGAAACTTTGAAGCGATTTCAAAGCGAGGCGAAGGGCGATCTGGAAAACCGCCAGAAGGCCGTTGCCGAACTTGTTTCGCCGGTGCGTGAATCGCTGAACAAAGTCGACACGCAGATTCAGCAGATGGAGATCGAACGAGGCAAGGCCTACTCGGCGCTGTATACGCAAGTGCAGTCGTTGATGGTGAGCCAAAAAGAGTTGCAGTCGCAAACTGGAAATCTGGTGCGCGCGTTGCGCACGCCCAACGTGCGCGGGCGCTGGGGAGAAATTCAATTACGCCGCGTGGTCGAGATCGCCGGCATGCTTTCGTATTGCGATTTTGCCGAGCAGGAAACGGTAACCACCGAAAATGGCAGGCTGCGGCCCGATCTTGTGGTAAAGCTGCCCGGCGGCAAACATGTGGTCGTCGATGCAAAAACGCCGCTGCAAGCTTTCCTCGATGCCTTTGAAACCACGGATGAAGACTCCCGCCGCGCCTGCCTTGCGAATCATGCCCGGCAGGTCCGCGATCATATGAAGATTCTTAGCGGCAAAAACTACTGGGAGCAGTTCGATTCCACTCCCGAGTTCGTGGTGATGTTTCTGCCCGGAGAAACTTTTTTCAGCGCTGCGCTCGAACAGGATTCCGGCCTGATTGAGCAGGGAGTCCTGCAGCGCGTGATTCCAGCTTCGCCGACCACGCTGATTGCGTTATTGAAGGCCATCAACTACGGATGGAATCAGGAGAAACTCGCTCGCAACGCGCAACAAATCAGCGCTCTCGGCAAGGAACTGCACGACCGCCTGCGCCTGCTCGCGGCACACATTACTTCTGTGGGCACGGGACTTGACCGTGCCGTCGAGGCTTACAACAAGGCAGTGGGATCGCTGGAGAGCCGGGTTCTCGTTTCGGCGCGCAAGTTCGCCGAGCTTGGCGCGTCCGTTGCGGATGATATCCCCGAGCTGGAACCGGTCGAAACCACTGCCCGCGCGCTTTCCTTTGACTGGGACGAGGACGAGATCTCAGAGGCAGGCGCGAACGGCGAACGTAAAGCTGGCTGAGAAGACCTTGTCTAATGCGGCGCAGTTCCGGCAAGAGTTCGCAGAAAAACCAGCAGGTCAGCCTTTTCCGCATCCGCCAGATCGAGTTTGAAGAGCAACTTCGATTTTGGCCCCCTGCCGCCGCCGTCATCGTAAAACTCAATGACCTGCTCCAGGCTGGCGAGAGAACCGTCGTGCATGAAATGCGATTGCCGCGAAGCGTTGCGCAGGCTGGGAGTCTTGAATGCGTAGCGGTCTGCGGGATCGTGGGTGATGGCGAAACGCCCGAGGTCCGAATTCGCGTGCTGGCCGGGGAGAAACCCGAGGCGATGAAATTTGCTATCGGTGAAGTTCGGGCCGTTGTGACACTGGCTGCACGCCGCCTTCCCAATGAACAGGATCAGACCTCGTTTCTGCTGGTCGGTTAGCGCCTGCTTGTCTCCCGTTTCGTAGCGGTCAAAGGCCGAGTCTGGAGTGACCAGCGTGCGCTCGAAGGCCGCCAAAGCTCTCGCCATATCCGGCAGATTGATTTCCCGGCCAAATGCCTCCCGGAATTCGCGGCGGTACTCCGGAATTTTTTGAACCCTGGTGAGCAGGGCTTTACGGCCTGGCATGCCCATCTCGTTATCGGCCAGCAATGGAATGAGGGCCTGTTCTTCAAGCGTTTTGGCGCGACCATCCCAGAACTGGGTGCGATTATAGGCAGCGTTCAACAAACTGGGCGTTCGTCGACGAAGGGTGAAGCCGCTTCCTCCGACCGCGAGGGCTCGACCGTCGGTGTAGGCCTTACTGGGGTCGTGGCAGGTAGCGCAACTCATCAAACGGCGCCCAGAGAGTCGCTGGTCCAGAAACAGTTTCCGGCCTAGTTCGATCTTGGCTGGGGTTTGCGGATTCCCCGGCGGGATTGGCGGCGCGGGCAAAGCTCCAAGTCCGCCCGGCAACTTCGCCATGGTGTCGAGGGCCGCAATAGCAGGGTCCGCCGCTGGAATCCCGGTTTGCCCGCTTAAAGAAGCGGTGAGCACCAGCGCCAGCGCGGCCCCGAGCGGAGTGAATGCGTTGGCCGTCATCAAATTCTAGGGCGAGCCGGGAAGGGCAAGGCTGACGCTGATTGGTTTCCCGTCACTTGGGACGGTAATTCCTTGTTCGAAGGATGCCATTCCGTCGCCCCAGAACGAGAGACTGAATGCTCCGCCCGGCACGTTGCGAATGTGGAAGCTCCCGTCCGGCGCAACCCTTGCGTAGTACGGAGTCGGCACCACCAGGATTTCGGCGCGCATGGCCTGGTGCAGAAGGCAACGTACATCCACCAGCCCCGGCCGATCGAACGTGACGGTCTTGGGATCTCCCTTCGCGTAAAATCCCAGATTGAATTGCTTCGCCTCGGATGAAGAGTAGACGTTGTGTGCCACTTCATCTTCGTTCGGCATACTCACGGTCTGGCCGGCAACCACTACCAGAAAATCCGGCACGAACTGGCCGCCATGCTGCGCCATAACGGGCTGGCTCCGGGGTGGGGTTTGGGGTTGCATACCTGCCAGCCATACGACTGCCAAGTGCCGATGTGGGGCCGGACCAGCCCATGCCACGATCTTTCCGTTGATATCGCCACCTGCCGCGACCGATATCGAGCTAAGAACGGCTATCGCTGCCAAGAAGGCCCGCCTCATGTCTCCTCTTTTTAGGCAGTATCGGCGGTCTATCGTCGGTCTTTAGTCGTAGCGGGTTACGGGTTGACCTCAAGTACAAGTCGGACTCCGCATGGGCCTTCTTGTGCCCGAAGGGTCATGGTCAAAGGTGCACCTTTGCAGGTTGGAGCTGCTCACCCACCCGTAAAGCTTCCCCCATCCCCGCCGATAGCCTAAGTGGGTGAGGCTGCGTTGCGACGCGGCATCGCAGACTCTCGCTCAGATCCATTCTTCATCGCATGAGAGCGCCCGCCGATCCCGTCCTGGTCAGAAGGCTAAGCGTTTTTGCCTCCGCGGCTAGCGTGTTTCCCATCGCGATTGGCTTTTCGGTGCTCGCTGGATGGACGCTCGGCTTTGCAGACGTCCTTACCTGGGGACTGGGAACCCCGATGGCTCCGAATACCGCAGGCTGCATCGTGCTCGCCGGCGTTTCCTTGTGGCTGAGAAGGAAACACGATCAGCGGCCCGCGCGAGCCGGCAGGGCTGCCGCTCAAACCATGGCTGCTATCATCGCCGTGGTCGGCTCGCTCAGCTTGGAGGAACACCTCCTCAGGCTTAACTTCGGCATCGATCGGCTGCTGCTGATAACGCCGCTCCCGCCGCAACTGGCTGGCGCACCCGTCCTCATGTCGCCGATTTCCGCGGGATATTTCCTGTTGCTCGGTCTCGCCCTTTTGTTGATCGACTGGAAGACCCGCCGTGACGATTGGCCCGCTCAGTTTCTTTGCCTCGGGTCAGCGCTGGCTCCGGCATTTGGGCTCCTTGGCTTGATTCTAGGGCCGCGAGTGACTGACATCACTGTGGCTTTGCCCTCTGTGCTCTGCTATTTCCTGCTCGCCTCGGGGTTGATTTGTGCCCGCGCAACCTGGGCCTTGGGCGGACTTCTCTCCAGCCAGGGTGCGGGCGCACGGCTGCTACGGCGAGCGGTGCCGGCTGCTCTGACTGTTCTCAGCGTCATCGGCTGGTTTGTATCGAAGGCCCTCCTTACGGACGCGCACTTCACCTGGGTTGAAGTGAGCTTGCTGGCGGTATTCTGCAGCGCCGCACTAACGGGCTTCATCGCCTGGATGGCTTCCATCGTAGAGCGCAGCGATGCGCAACGCAGGAAGATAGAGGAAGCCTTCGCCGAACGCAAAGAGGAGTTGGACCGTGTCTTGAACCGGGTCGATGAGCCGGAAGCTGAGGCGGGCCTGCGGCGAAAGGTAGAGGCCGGGTTCATTGTGGCCGTTTTCCTGACGGTCCTGTTCGGCGTGCTCTCCTGGCACGCTTCCAAGCTTGCGGCAGAGGACGCCGATTGGGTCGCTCGCAGCCATCAAGTCATGACCACGCTCGAAGCCACGCTCAGGCATTTGGTCGACGTGGAAACTGGAGGGCGCGGTTTCGCTCTCACCGGAGACGAGCCGTTTCTGAAGCCTTACGAGAGCGGGGAAGTCGCAGTCGGCGACGATCTTCAGGCGCTACACCTTCTATTGGCGGACAATCCCACCCAACAACGGCAATTGCAACTGCTGGAAGAGCAGGCGAATGCCAGGATCGCGGCCGCCTGGAGCCTGGTAGAAATGCGAGAGCGCGAGCGAAGACCCCCGGCCGAGGCCGAACTTGAGCCGGGCAAACTGCTCATGGACGCGGCGCGCACGACTGTCGAACGGATGGAGTCCGAAGAGAAGCGTCTGTTGGGGGAGCGCAGCCGACGCACCCATGCGGCCCAGCATCTCACCGGTTCTGCCATCGTATTGGGCTCAGTTTTGGGTGCGATCTTCCTTTCTGCGGCCGGATTCACCGTGAGCCGCGAGATCGGCATCAGCGCTCGGGCGCGGGCACACGTAAGTGCTTTGAACGCGGAACTGGAGCAGCGCGTGGCCCAGCGCACGGCGGCGTTGGGCGACAGCGAAGGCCGTTTGGCGGGCGTGATTCAGTCGGCCATGGACGCGATCATTACGGTGGATGAACAACAGAACATCGTGATGTTCAACGCCGCCGCGGAGAAGATGTTTCGCTGCCCAGTGAAGGAAGCGCTCGGCCAGGCCATCACCCGGTTCATTCCGCAGCGCTTTCATGCCGCCCATGCCGGGCACGTCCACAAGTTCGCCGACACCGGGGTGACGAGCCGGGCCATGGGATCGAAGGCTGCGCTCTGGGCGGCGCGTGCCGACGGCCAGGAATTTCAGATCGAGGCCTCCATCTCTCAAGTGGTGACGGGCGGAAAGAAATTGTTCACGGTTATCCTGCGGGACGTGACGGAGCGGGTACAGGCCGAGCAGGCGGTGCGCGAGGCTCAGGACCGGATGACGGGCATCATCGCCTCCGCCATGGACTCGATTATTACCACGGACGACCAGCAGCGCATCCTGGTCTTCAATGCGGCGGCGGAAAAGATGTTCCGCTGCTCCGCGGGCGACGCTTTGGGGCAGCCCGTCACGCGCTTCATTCCGCAGCGCTTCCACGCGGCGCATGGCGGACACATCAGGAAGTTCGGCGAGAGCGGAGCCACCGCCCGAGCCATGGGGGCGTTAGGCAAGCTCTGGGCGGTTCGCGCCGACGGCGAGGAGTTCCAGATCGAGGCCTCTATCTCCCATATCGAGACCGCGGGCAAGAAGTTGTTCACCGTGATCCTGCGGGACATCACCGAGCGGGTGCAGGCGGGGAAAGTGCGCGAACATCTGGCGGCGGTGGTGGACTCCTCCGACGACGCGATTATCAGCAAGGATCTGAACGGGATCATCAACGCATGGAATCACGGCGCCGAGAAGGTCTTCGGCTATTCGGCGGCAGAGGCCGTGGGCAAGCCGATGCTGATGCTGTTTCCGCCGGAACGGGTGAAGGAAGAGGCCGACATTCTGGCGCGTATCGCGCGCGGCGAGAGCGTGGAACATTTCGAAACCGTGCGCATCCGGAAAGGCGGCGAAAGGATCGACGTCTCGGTGACGATCTCGCCGATTCGGGACAGCAACGGCACGATTGTTGGTGCGTCGAAAATTGCGCACGACATTACGGAACGCAAACGGGACGAGAAAGCGTTGCGCGAGCAAGCGCAGGTGCTGGACCTGGCACAGGTTCTGGTGCGCGACATGAGCGGCCACATCCTTCTGTGGAATCTGGGCGCGGAAAACCTGTATGGGTTCAGCAAGCAGGAAGCGGTGGGGAAGGTCTCCCACGAACTGCTACAAACGGAGTTCCCCCAGCCGGTCTCTGAGATCGAAGGCAAACTCCGACAGTCCGGTACCTGGGAGGGCGAACTCGTACACCGCAAGCGCGACGGGAGCCGCATTGTGGTTTCCAGTCTTTGGGTCTTGCATCGCGATGAACAGGGAAGTCCGCTACGCATCCTGGAAGCAAACGTAGATATCACGGCCCGCAAACATGCGGAACAGGGCATGGCTGAGCAGGCGGAGGAAGTCTCTCGGCAAGCCGAGGAATTGCTCCGCTCGCAGCAGGCACTGGAGAACCAGAAGGTCATGCTGCAGTCCGTACTGGACAGCATCAGCGAGGGATTGGTAGCCGCGGACGAGACGGGGAAGTTCCTTCTCTGGAACCCGGCCGCTACACGGATCGTGGGCATGGGCGCCGAGAACGTTCCTCCCGGGGAGTGGAACTCCCACTACGGAGTTTATCTGCCCGACACGGTGACGCCATTCCCGCCCGAGCAAAATCCCTTGCTGCGCGCCATTCGTGGTGAGGCATGCGTTGCCGAAATGTATTTGCACAATCAGGAACACGATAGCGGGGTCTGGATTGAGGCCAGTGCCAATCCGTTGGAAAGCAAAGACGGAGTGGCGCGCGGTGGAGTCATCGCTTTCCGGAACATTACGGAACGGAAGAAAGCCGATCAGCGTCTGGCCGCGCAGGCGGAGGAACTGGCTGAGCAAGCCGAGGACCTGCGGCGATCCGAGCAGGCCCTGCAAGCCCAGGCGCGCATGCTGCAATCCGTCCTCGACACCATGAAGGAAGGTCTGATCGTTTGCGACCGTGCGGGCAACTTCGTAATCGCCAACCCTGCGGTTCACACCATATTTGGTAGACAGCCGATGGATGTTCCCATTTACCTGCGGCCCCACGTTTACGACCTCCAGGTTCCGGACGGGAGCGCCATCTTTCCCACCGAGGACCTTCCCCTGGTCCGTGCGCTCCGGGGTGAGACAACCGAAGTAGTCGCACTGGTGCGAAATCCCGTTGCCGGAGAACTGCTGGTCGAAGCTAGCGGCTGGCCCCTACGAGACGAGGAGGGAGCGGTGTGGGGGGGCATGGTCACGTTCCGTGACATTACCCAGGCCAAAGCAGCTGAGCGCGAAATCAGAAAGCTCAACAATGAACTCGAACAGCGAGTGTTGGAGCGGACCGCTCAACTGGAGACCGCCAACCGCGAACTGGAGGCTTTCACCTACTCGGTTTCCCACGATCTGCGCGCCCCGTTGCGGCACATCGGTGGTTTTTCACGAATTCTGATCGAGGACTTCGGTCCCGAGCTGGCGCCTGAGGCAAGGGAGCACGCGCAGCGCATCGAAGACGGCGTACAGCGCATGGGGATGCTGGTGGATGAGTTGCTGAATCTAGCCCGCGTCGGCCGCCACGCGCTGCGGCTTCAGAGCGCCGATCTGAACTCGATCGTGGAGGAAGTTATCTCTTTACTGCAACCCGAAATTGCTGGCAGGGTGGTGACCTGGAGGATCGCCAGCCTGTCCTCAGCCCCGTGTGATCCGGTGCTGATCAAACAGGTATTCCAAAACTTGATAGCGAACGCGCTTAAATTCACGCGTCCGCGGGAAGTTGCCGATATTGAAATCAGCTGCCGCCCAGAAAATGGAAATCTGATCTTCGCCGTACGCGACAACGGCGTCGGCTTCAACATGAAGTACATGGACAAACTGTTTGGCGTCTTTCAGCGCCTGCATCGAGCCGAGGACTTCGAAGGTACAGGCATCGGCCTGGCGACCGTACAACGCATCATCCACAAACATGGAGGCCGGGTATGGGCCGAGGCGGAGGTAGGCAAAGGAGCAACTTTCTTTTTCACCCTCAGGGCCGCTCAACCAACCTCCGTCAAGCCAGGCGCGGTGGGAGCAGAAAACTCCATGCAAGTCGCGCTAAACGGGATTGATGGAAAAATCGCTGTGGCCGGAGTGCAAGCATGAATGGAGACGAAGTCGACATACTGCTGGTGGATGACAGCAAAGAGGACGTGGATCTCACTCTTCACGCCTTGCGCTCGGAGAATCTCGCGAACCGCGTCTTTGTCGTGCGCGATGGCGAGGAAGCGCTGGATTTTCTTTTCTGTTCCGGGCCGCACTCCGACCGCTCCTTCGAGCGCCCGCCGAGATTGGTCCTGCTCGATCTGAAACTGCCGAAGGTGGATGGTCTCCAGGTTCTCGAACGGATCAAAAAGGACGATCGGACCCGCAGCATTTGCGTTGTGCTGTTGACCTCTTCGAGGGAAGAACGCGACATGGTCAGGGGCTACGAACTCGGCGCCAACAGCTATCTGCAGAAGCCGGTGGATTTCACCGAATTCCGGAGGATGGTCAAGCTGGCGGGGCTGTATTGGATGGTGATCAACCGGCCTCCGATCAATAGCGCCCCCCGCTCAGTTGAGCACGCATTATGAGTACAGCCGCAACCAAGTTACAAGTGGAACACTCTCCGCAGGCCAAGCCGCAGCTGCGTGTGCTGATGGTCGAGGATAACCCGCTCGATGCCACCCTGATTCTGCGCTCACTGCGGCAGGGCGGCTTTGACGTCAACGCGACCACGGTGCAGGACGAAGCCGCTTTCCTGCGCGCGCTGCGCACCCACAATCCGGAGATCGTGCTGGCGGACTTCAACCTTCCCGGTTGGGAAGGGATGGGAGCGGTGAAGGTCCTGCGCAGGGAAGGCCTCGACATTCCGCTCATCCTGGTTTCGGGCGCGCTTGGCGACGTGAGCGCGGTGGAATGCATAAAGCGCGGAGCCACGGATTATGTGTTGAAGGATGGTCTGGTGCGTTTGCCCGAAGCCATCCGGCGCGCTCTGGAAGAAAAGCATCTGCGGCAAGAGCGTAAACGCGCGGAAGAGGATCTGGCCAGCAAAGCAGCAGAATTGGCGCGCTCCAACGCCGACCTTGAGCAGTTTGCCTACGTCGCCTCGCACGATCTGCAAGAGCCACTGCGCATGGTTGCGGCTTACACGCAGCTGCTTTCCGAACGCTATCAGGGAAAGCTCGATGCGGACGCCGACAAATTTATCGGTTATGCCCGCGAAGGCGCGTTGCGCATGCAGGTTCTGATTCAGGATTTGCTTGCGTTCTCCCGGGTTGGGCGGAAAGAGCAATCCTGCTGCAGCGTCGACTGCAACGCCGTGATGCGCGACGTCCTGCAAATTCTGGAGGCATCGATCAAGGAAAGCGGAGCCACCGTCAACTACGAGAGTCTTCCCGAAGTATGGGCCGATAACACGCAAATGGTGCAGTTGTTCCAGAACCTTATCGGCAATGCCATCAAGTTCCGCGGCACGGAACCGCCGGTCATCTCGGTGCAAGCCGGAGCCCAACCGGAAACCCCAGCGGAAAGCAAAACCGAAACTAAAACCGAAGCTAAAGATCACGAGTGGTTGTTCAGCGTGAGCGATAACGGCATCGGAATCGCTCCCGAGGACGTGGGGAAAATATTCGCTGTATTTCAGCGTTTGCATTCGCGAACCGAATATCCGGGCAACGGAATCGGGCTGGCCATCTGCAAGAAAATCGTCGAGCGATACGGCGGAAGAATCTGGGTCGAGTCGCAGGCCGGCGGGGGGACAACGTTCAAGTTCACCATGCCGCTGCAGCCGCGTGAATCCAAAGCAGAGGCGAGCCAACCATGAAGGCGGCGCACGAACTGCTGATCGTGGATGACAATCCGGCCGACATCGCTCTAGCCCGCGAGGCCCTGAATGCATGCGCCTATCGCGGGCAGATCAACAGCGTAGAGGATGGCGCGGAAGCTTTGGCATTTTTGGGCCGCCGGGGAAACTACGCCAACGCGGTCAAGCCAGATTTGGTCATTCTGGATTTGAATTTGCCCAAACGAGATGGCCACGCGGTACTGGCGGCGATGCGCGCGAGCCCGGACTTACGCAAGATTCCCGTGGTCATTTTCAGCACCTCGCAGTTGAGCCGCGACATTGCGCGCAGTTACGAACTCGGAGCCAACTGCTACGTCAGCAAGCCGGGAAACCTGACGGAGTTTTTTTCCATGATGAAGTCGATTGAGAAATTCTGGTTCGGCTCGGTAAAACTGCCGCCGCGAGGAGAGTGAAGAACACAATGGATCCCATGACAAGCATACTGCTGATCGAAGATAACCCCGGAGACGCAGACCTGGTTCGTCTCCGCCTGGTAGAAGGCCGTGCTCCGGTAAAGGTAAATTGCGTGAGCCGGCTCTCAGATGGCCTCGCATCGCTCACCGTCGAAACTCCTTCGGTAGTCTTGCTGGACCTGAATTTGCCTGACAGCCGGGGTGCGGAAACTTTCCGCAAGGTAATTGAGCACTCCCCGAATGTGCCCATAGTCGTGCTTTCCGGCCACGATGATGAAGCTCTGGCGATGAAAGCAGTGCATCAGGGAGTGCAGGATTATCTAGTAAAAGGCAGTCTATCCAGCAAGCACCTGGAGCGCGCCATTCGTTATGCCGTGGAGCGGCAGGCTCTTATCCGCGCGCTCGATATCACGCAGAAGCAGCAGTTGGAGTTTAAGAACCAATTCCTCTCCCACGTCTCGCATGAGCTGCGCACGCCGCTCACCTGCATTCACCAGTATGTGACGCTGATTCTGGACGGGCTCGCCGGCCCGGTTGCTCCAGACCAATCGGACCACCTGAAAACCATCCTGAAAAGCGTGAATCAGCTTCACGCCATGATTCGCGATCTCCTGGAAGCGACACGAGCGGAGAGCGGCAAGATGCGGATCGAGCCGCGCTGCCTTGCTCTGGCCGAACTGCTGCGGCAAACCATTGCGATGATGAAGCCCATCGCGGACGAAAAGCACGTCGTATTGGAGATGGGACTGGAGCAAAATCTGCCTCTCGTGCACGCCGATCCAGACCGGGTTCTCGAAGTGCTTATCAATCTCGTCGATAACGCCATCAAATTCACGCCCCCGCATGGCACCGTGATGCTGCAAGCCAGCATGGTGGAGGCCGATCCTGGCTCGGTCTACGTCGCCGTCAGCGATACCGGACGGGGAATTAGTCCCGAGGCCAAATCGTTGATTTTCGAGCGGCTTTATCAGGATAGCGAGGCCATCGACAACAATCGCTCGGGCCTCGGGCTGGGTCTTTTCATCTGCCGCGAGATTGTAAAGCTTCACCAGGGACGCATCTGGGTTTCGAGCGAACTCGGGCAGGGCAGCACTTTTACGTTCACCTTGCCGGTTTATTCTCTGGCCAAGCTGCTTGCCCCGGTTGTGATCTATCAGGAGTGCATGCGACCGTCTTTTGTTCTGGTACGGGTGGAACTCACGCCGCTCATCAACCCGCCGCGCGGCAACTGGAAAGACACCTGGCAGCAAGCCCTCGACATACTGCGCCGCTGCGTCTATCTCGACAAGGACCTTGTTCTTCCTCCCATGGGAGCTTCCGGTGCGGCGGAAACGTTCTTTGTGGTGGCCTCCACCGATATGGAGCGCTCCGGCGTGATGACCTCGCGCATCCGGGAACAACTGGAGCGGGTTCCCGAGCTGCAATCCAAATCCACACTCACCATCTCCGCGCTACCGGTTGAGCTACCCGCGGAGAATCCCGGAGGAACGCTGGAGGAGCAGGTTCAAGTTCTGGCTGACTGCGTCAGCGACATGGTGGTTCGCAACATGGACCACAAACAATTTCCCGCCGCCAAGGCGCCGGGCTGCAATTAACCAAATCACTCGAAGGAGAACAGCAATGGCAAAACCGAAGATTCTCGTAGTCGACGACGATCCCGATCTAGTCCGAGCGCTGCGCCTGCGCCTGCGGGCGAATAACTATGAAGTGACCACCGCCACCGACGGTTATACCGCGGTAGCCGCCGCCCAAAAGGAACGTCCGGCCCTGATTATTCTTGATCTTGGCTTGCCGGTGGGCGACGGCTTCGTTGTCCTCGACCGTCTGCAAACCATCGACGCGCTGTCCAGTATTCCGGTAATCGTGCTCAGCGCCCGCGATCCACAGGCCAATGAGGAACGCGCCCTGAAAGCCGGTGCGGCGGCTTTCTTCCAGAAGCCCGCCGACAATGACGAACTGATGAACGTGATTCGCGTTAGCTTGTCACCGGGACAACACCAACAGCCGATGCCCTGGCCGTCCTAGAGGGATTGAGAAGAGTGAAGCGGGATGCCCCATTGCTCGCGTTCTTTGCGAGAAGTGGGGCTCTCGCAGACATCCTTCTTGTTTCTTCGCCTATTATGCTGTAGCATCACGCTGCCCATCCCCCAGGGCTAGTCGTTAATTTCTCAGGCACTTGCCGTAATTCCCACCATTGGCTGTGGAGGCTTTGCTATGAACCGGCGAATGTTCTTTTTCTGCAGTCTTGGGCTCAATTCCGCCTTATTCGCTTTTCTCGCTGCAGGGGCTGCCGCTCAGACCGAAACCGTGATTCATGCTTTCCAGAGCAGCAGCAGCACGGATGGGGCGTACCCCACCACCGGCGTTGTCGCGGATCAAAAGGGAGCTCTTTACGGCGCTACCTCGGGTGGGGGTTTGTACAACTATGGAAGCATCTACAAGCTTTCTCCACCCAGAGAGCACGGTGGTGCGTGGGCCGAGAGCATTCTCTATTCCTTCACGGGAGGAGCGGACAGCGGCGGTCCTACATCAATCGTGCTGGATGAAAAGAACGGTAAGATTTACGGTGCTACCGCTTGCAGTTGCGGGTCTGGGGTTTTCGATCTGACCCCGCCGCCTCACTCCGGGTCGCCTTGGACGGAAAGCGTGATCTACAGCTCGACGGTTGGGGTCTACGACCTGATTTCGGATCCGAAAGGAAGGCTTTACGGCTCAACTTTAACCGGAGGCACGCAGGGCGGCGGGAGCGTTTTTCTGCTCTCAGAGTCGAGCGGAGTGTGGAGCGCGGAAACGCTTTTCAGTTTCACAACGCTTCTCAACAAGACGATTTATCCCGGCGGCCTGACGCTTGGCCCGAAGGGGGTGCTCTATGGCGTCACCGGATATGGCGGGGGACAAAGTTATCAGGGGACGGTTTGGAGCTTGACGCCTCCCTCCGGCGGGAGGACCAACTGGACCAAGAGCACGCTGTTTGCCTTTCCGCGCGATGAGAGCGTCGGCGGCTTTCCGATGGGAAACCTGGCCTTTGACAGTGCCGGCAATATTTACGGAACCACTCTTTACAGTGGAGGTATTTATCAGCTCGTGCCGCCTGCCGCTCCAGGGGACTCATGGAATCTGAACCTTCTATACACGTTTCAGTTCGGGAACGACGGAGGGCAGCCCGATGCTGGCGTCGTCATCGACAGCACCGGCGCGCTCTACGGTACCACGACCGTCGGCGGCGATTTATCGTGCGGCTATAACGGTGCAGAAGCGGGATGCGGCACGGTTTACAAGCTCGTTCCACCTTCCGCCCAGGGCCAGCCTTGGACTGAGGAGACTCTGCACACGTTTGACGGAGGGACTGATGGAATCAACTCTGGGGCCTTTGCCGGGGGGCCTTCGCTTCTTTTACTGGAGAACACCTTTTACGGTACAACTCCGATTGGGGGAGATCCCAGTGTTTGCACCAACAACGGTAGCGGCAACACTGGATGCGGGACGGCGTACGAGGTCACGCAGTAAGCGAAGAAATCCCATGGATACGGAGGATGCGCAGCCGATGTGGGGATAATGGCGTCGACTCTGTCCGGCAACAGCATCGCCTCCGTTTTATTGCCCCGATCTGCTATACAAGCAGATGGCTCGTAGCGCATCCGACTACAGAATCCCACACCCTCCTCCATTAAACCGTACATAACTTCCGAAAACCCATCTATAATCGCAGAAGTGCCGTAGTTCCAGCACTTAGCATTCCCGGATGCGGAAGCGACATGGCAGCGAAAGTGCTAATTGATGATCGGCGAGGAGTGTTTGCCGCCCCGGTCCACCCCTTGAAGGGTCTGGGACGTCCGCCGAAGTCCATGAACCGTGATAGCCAAGTCCGATTCGTTGCGGTTCTGCTGTTTCTGCTGACGGTGGCTGCGGTCGTATTCGCCGGTTTCAATTTCAACTCCGAGCTGAAATCAGCTGTCCCAGACGATGGTGTCTGGTGGATCGAAAACCAGGGGCACCTCACTGCCGACCGCCTCGATCCCAATGGCCCCGGCGCGCGGAGCGGTATCAAATCGGGTGATCAACTAGTTGCGATAAATGGCCAGGAAATCCGTGACATTTCCGCTGTGGAACGCCAACTTTACCGAAATGGTGTCTGGTCGAAGGCCACTTATTCTCTGGTCCGCCAGTCGGTTCCGCTCGAGTCCAGCGTCATCCTGGTTCCGGCCGAACGCTCCCTCAACAACTGGCTGCGCCTGATTGCCCTCATTTATTTAGGCATCGGCCTTTACGTTCTGCTGCGCCGCTGGACCGCCCCCGGTTCCACGCACTTCTACATTTTCTGCCTGGTTTCGTTCGTCGCTTATTCGTTCAAATACACCGGGAAGCTGAACGATTTCGACTGGACCATCTACTGGGGCAACATCGCCGCCGGAGTTCTCCAGCCGGCCCTGTTCCTGCACTTCGTCCTGACCTTCCCGGAGAAGCGCCTGTTCGTGCGCAAGCATCCCTGGATGTTGGCGTTGGTTTATGTTCCCGGGGCGATTCTGCTGGCCATTCATGGCGGCGCAATGCGCTGGCTGCAGGCTAGCGAACGGCTGCGCTGGAACCTCGACCGCATGGAAATGGGCTACGGTTCGGTTCTGTTTTTAGCTGCCGCGGGTGTGCTCTGGTACAGCTATCGCCGAGCCAGTACCACGATTCTGCGTCAACAATTGAAGTGGGTAACGCGCGGCACGATTCTCGCCATCATTCCGTACTCTCTGCTCTACGTCGTCCCTTACCTGACGGTGGGCGCGGGCATGAAGATTTCGGCGCTTTCGTTGGCGCTGCTGCCGCTGACGTTCGGCTACGCCATCTTCCGCTACCGCTTGATGGACGTGGACCTTATATTTAAGCGCGGCGTGGTGTATACGCTGGCTGCCGCTACAGTGGTGGGCTTGTATTTCGGCATGGTTGCCGGCGTCGCTGAGCTGGTGCACATGCGGCAACCCAGCAGCGGCCCGGTGGGACTCATCCTTGCAGTCGTCGTAACGGCGCTGTTGTTCGATCCCGTCCGCAAATGGATTCAGGACCGGATCGACCAGTTCTTTTACCGGACGCGCTACGACTATCGCCGCACGCTGCTAGAATTCGGCCGTGAGCTCAGCTCCGAAACCAATCTAAATGCGATGCTCTCTTCGCTGATGGACCGCCTGTCGCGAACTTTGGCCGTGGATCGCATAGCAATATTCCTGGCTGGGGAAGAGGCAGGGAGATTTTTGCTGACCAAGTCCTCCGGTCTGTCTGCCCCCGGTGATCTCGACCTATCCTTCCTGGAAGCTCCCCGGCCTCAGCCCGCCGGCCATCTGTTCTTCGAGAACACTCACCAGGTCCCGCGTGAAAATCCCGGTGCGCAGCGAACCATCGCCCGCCTGGACTTGAATTACTACATCCCTTGCCACGCACAGCAGAAAACAGTCGCGGTCCTCGGCCTCGGCAAAACCGTGCAGGGAGATTTTCTCTCCAGCGAGGACATCGAGTTGCTGGAAACCCTCGGCGGCTATCTCGGAATCGCCATCCAGAACGGCAAGCTCTATGCCTCGTTGCAGCAAAAGGCTGCGGAATACGAGCGCCTGAAAGATTTCAACGAGAATATCGTCGAATCGATCAACGTAGGGGTAATGGCGCTCGATATGCAGGATCGCATCGAGAGCTGGAACGCGCAGAT
>Ga0116105_1000096_pt1 | contig 29270 bp, 26 predicted proteins | sample June2015DPH_6_20_FD_89716 | JGI IMG/M metagenome (GOLD analysis project Ga0116105, IMG submission 89716) | Peatland microbial communities from SPRUCE experiment site at the Marcell Experimental Forest, Minnesota, USA - June2015DPH_6_10 | ecosystem: Environmental > Terrestrial > Soil > Wetlands >... | reverse complement strand
TATTCTCCCAGTGTTAGGCCCTTCTACCCGCACTCCCCTTATTTCGCCGAATGGATGAAGTCGGAGTCTTCAGCTCTACGATATGATCCGGCCCGTCGCGAGCAGGTTTCTGCAATTCTGGAACGCCAGAACAAATCGTGGGACGGTTCCCCACAAACCATTTCCAATATCGCTCGCTTTCGTCGAGGCGCGGCTGCAGTCGTAACCGGGCAACAAGTTGGTCTTTTTGGCGGGCCAATGTTCTCGATTTATAAGGCCCTCAGCTCGGTCAAGCTGGCTGAGGAGGCGAGGTCGGCTGGGATTGATGCCGTCCCCATTTTCTGGCTTGCGACGTACGATCACGACCTCGCCGAGGTCAACCACGTTTCCATGCCCGGAAGCGACGGCTTACTGCGCAAGTTCGTAACTTCGAGCCATAGCCTGCCCGGCGCTCCCGTGAGTGAAGTACGACTGGGAGACGAGATTGTCCCGCTGGTTGAGGAAGCTACGGTCTTGCTTGGAGATTCCGAAGCGACGCAGCTTCTGCGCGACTGCTATCGCCCCGGCGAAAGCCTTGGAACGGCATTCGCGCGGTTTTATGCACGCCTGTTTGCGCCCTGGGGAGTGATTATTCTCGATGCTGCCGATCCAGAGCTGCATCGAATTGCCGCGCCGGTTTATCGAGCGGCGGTTGAGCGGGCTGCTGAACTTGCCGATGCAGTTCTGGCTCGCGGGCGTGAACTGGAGGCGCACGGCTATCACCAGCAGGTGAAGGTGACTCCGTCATCGGTGCTCGTATTTACTTTGCAAAATGGCGCGCGCACTCCAATTCAGCGGCGTGCCACGGACGGCTCCTCAGAGTTTGTCATCGCGGGCGAAGGGCCGGCCGAAAAGCTCTCGCGGAGCGAACTGCTGGAGCGCATTGCGACGACTCCGGAGAGGTTCAGTCCCAACGTGCTGTTGCGACCGGTGGTGCAGGATTATCTTCTGCCCACGCTGGCTTACGCCGGCGGCGCTGCGGAGGCGGCTTATTTTGCGCAGGCGGGCGCGGTCTACGAGAAGATGCTGGGACGCGTAACGCCGATTGTGCCGCGTTTTTCGGCTACCCTGGTCGAGCCGAAGGTGCAGCGCTGGTTGCGGCAATACGAGATCACGGTGACTGATGTTTTCCAGGGAGCTGATTCGCTGCGGCGCATGCTGGCCGAGCGCAGCCTCCCCCAGGACCTGCAAGCGGCTTTTGATCGCGCGAACGAGTCGGTGGAGAAGTCTTTTTTTGGTTTGCACGAGGCGCTCGCGAAACTTGATCCTACGCTCGTGGACGCAAGCCAGACGGGCGCGTCTAAGATTCGCTATCAACTCGACCGGTTGCGCGAGCGAGCTATGGCGGCGGAGTTGCGCCGGAGCGAAGTGGTCGGCCATCACGCGATCAAGCTCAGTCAGGCGCTGTATCCCGAAGATGCGCTGCAGGAGCGGGGAATTGCTGGCGTCTATTACGTTGCTCGTCACGGAACCGGGCTAGTGAAGGACATTTACGATGCGATGCGCATAGACTGCCTTGACCACCAGGTTCTGGAATTGTAGGGGCCAGATGCAGAAAGTCCTGATCGATACATTCGTCGTTCCCGAGGAGTCCAAGGCACAGTTTCTCGATAGAGCGCACAAGGTGCAAAGCTTCCTAAAGGCCCTGCCGGGTTTTGTTGAGGGATTTCTCTATGAAAACAAAGAAGGAGAAAGCCGATACAACTACATGACCACAGCAGTGTGGGAAAACGAGGAAGCCTTCGAAAACGCAAAGAAGGCCGTCGCCGCGGAGTTCAAAAAGCAAGGCGTTGACCCTCGGGAGGCAACCAAGAAACTGAACATCGAGAGTGTACGGGCTGTCTACGAAAGGTCACCCTACTGATGCGCTGACGTTTGCTGTCCGCCAGGGCAGCTTGGGCGAAGATCCTAGCGATTTTCGCTGGTAGCGAGGTAGGTCCCCAATCCAATCATGATTGCTCCGGTCACGGTCCGCTGCCGCCGGCGAAACACCGCAGACGACCTGATCTTTTTCCCAATCGGCTCCGCTAGAAGAATCACCACAAGATCGGCAGAAGTATTCAGCACGACCGAAACCGTACCAAGAATGACGAACTGAAGGAACACGTGCCCGGCGCCGCGACTGACGAACTGCGGAATAAAGGAGAGAAAAAACAGCGCCGTTTTGGGGTTCAGCGCTTCCGTGGCAATGCCCTGCCACAGCGGATTTCGAGCGGCACGGTTCGCAACGCATATTCTTTCATCGGTGATAAAAGCGTTATCTTTTCGCGCGTCGAGAATCATCCGCACACCCAGGACGCATAAATACGCGGCTCCTGCGTACTTCACCGTCGAGAACGCCAGGGCGGATCGCGCGAGGATAACCGAGACGCCCAATGCCGCGGCGAACACATGCACCATGCCGCCAAGAAATGTCCCCAGGGCGGAGAGCACGCCCTCTCGCTTGCCTCCGGCCAGGCTGCGTGCCAGCACGTACAGCATTCCCGGCCCGGGTGCAACCGCCAGCAGTAATGCAGCGGTAAGAAACAAGAGCAGACGCGTTGAATCAAACATGATGTCGGAGATTGTACGGCAGAAATCTATGACTCAAGCCACTTTTCCAGTTCTTCTACGGATTGCACGCGCGGTTCGCGGCGGTCGCCATAGGCTCCAGCCACATCGAAGAGTACGGCCTGCATGCCAGCATTCGTTGCTCCCACATAGTCGACGGAATAAACGTCGCCGACGTACAGACACTCGTTGGCGCTCGCGTTCATAGCATGCAACGCAGCCTTAAAAATTTCCGGATGCGGTTTCTCGAATCCGACGATGCCAGAATCCGTAATGCTTTCGAAACGATCTGCGATTCCACATCGGGTGAGTACTTGTTCGATTCGACCGTCGGCATTCGAAATCACGGCGATGCGATAGCGGGTCGCGATTCGGTCGAGCGCCGCGCGTGTGCCCGGCAGGATCTGATCCCAGTTGGCGGAGTTCTGGGTATTCTGGACCAGTTCCTGGACTAGATTTTCACTGCGCCCCTCGGCACCATCAAGTTCCGCAAGCATAAAAGTGTGAAAAGTCCACCAGAAGCCATGATCGACGCGGCCGCTCTGCATACCGCGGTCAAACTCTGCCTTGGTTCTCCGCTCGAGGGCTTGCCACTGCTCAAGCGTGGGATGATGACCGCTCGCGAGCGGAGCCAGCATTTTCGTCCGGTTCGGAAAGAGGAGGGTGTTGCCGATGTCGAAGAAAATCACCCGCGGCCTGGTCATTGTTTCATCTTACTGAAAGCCCGGGCCGACAATCGGCGCAAGAAAAAATCACTAAAGTCCGTTTGAACATCGTTACCTCGGGGATGCCATGCGGCGTCGAATCCGTGACCCGAGGGCACAAAAAATGTAATATCCAATCAATTGCATAACTGTGAAGGCCTCGTTGCTGTCGCTTGGGGTGCTATGACATTGTCGTCGAAGAGCGGTCTGATCGCGGTCTTCGCGCGCAGCAAGTCTCTGGCTCTGTCAATCTGGAGCCAGATGCACGTGCAATCGGCGCTGGTTGCGGCCGTTGTGCTGTGGCAACGCAGTTCCAGCCGGCGGAACGATGTCTATAACATCCTGTGGGCTGTGGTTTTTGGCTTTGCTACCCTGAATATCTTGAACCTCGCCTCGCGGCGCTTTGAGCCCAACCGGCGGGGCATGACATTTGGCGAATTGATGGCGGTGCTGATCGTTCTGCTTTCGATCTTTCTGCTGGGATGGGAACTGCTCAGCGTCTTCCGTATTTTCCCGATCAAACTTCGACACTAAGCGCGCGCGGCCATTTTTGCGGTATGATGCGCAAAATGGCGAAGAATCCCCCCAATTTCGAGGTTACCTGCCCTTGCTGTAGCGCGCTGCTGAAAATCGATATCGACACGCGTAGCGTCATCGCCCACACGGCGGCGGTAAAGCCGCGCATGTTCAACGACATGGAAGACGCCGCCCGCGCCATGAAGGAACAGGACACGCGCCGCGAATCGATTTTCCGGCAGTCGGTGGAAGCGCAGAAGCACGCCTCCGAACTGCTAGAGAAAAAATTTCAGGAAGCGGTGAAGAAGGCGAAGGAAACGCCGGACACGGGCAAACCCATCCGCGACTTCGATCTGGATTGATGCCGGCCGGCGGATCGAAGGCAATGCGCACGGTTCCACTATTGCTCGGCCACCGTGGCACTCGCGGCAACCCGTCTGTGCCGGAAAACACGCTGGCCGCCTTCGATCTCGCGCTCGCTCAGGGCTGCGATGGGTTCGAGTTCGATGTGCGCCTAGATGCTGACGGCCAAGCTGGAATCTGCCACAATGCCAGAGTTCGTGGCCTGGAAGTGGCCATGTGCTGCTACCAAAAATTGGGGTTGCCGCGGCTGCGGGATGTTCTCCAGCGCTACCACAAGGAAGCTTTCCTCGATATCGAGCTTAAAGTGGAAGGATTGGAACGTTCTACTCTCGATTTGCTGCATGAGTATCCGCCCGCACGCGGCTATGTAGTCTCATCGTTTCTTCCAGAGGTTCTGAAGACAATCCACAGTTTTGATGCCACAGCATCCCTGGGACTCATCTGCGACAAGCAATCGCAATTTTCTCTTTGGCCGGCTTTTCCGGTTGAGTATCTGGTGCTTCATCACAAGCTGGCGCGGAGAAATGTAATTGCACAACTCCAAGCGGAACACCGCAAAGTGCTGGTGTGGACCGTAAATTCCCTTGCGGATATGATGCGGTTTGCCGAATGGAAGGTCGACGGGATTATTTCGGACCATCCAAAAAAGTTAGCTGCCACGCTGGGCGAAACATTGACGACGCAGAAATAATCCGCAAAGAAAATCCGCGCTATCAAATCCAGTCCTGCCCTGCTCTCCGTACATCCCCCAGAGCGGCATCTAGCGCTCTGTGGAGGAAAAATGAAGTGCTCAATCGTCCGGACCGCTTTGCTCGCGGTTCTTGCGCTCATGGGGGCAAGCGCATTCGCGCAAAACCTTGCGCCCAATCAGACCCTCGGCTACGGCGCGAGCCAACTGCTGCAGTTCACTTATACCCAGAATTTCGATTGCATCGACCAGCCTTTTGACGACTTGAATTACAACGGCATCGTCGCCGCCAAGGATCCCGGCGAGTTGCAAACTCCCATCTGCACGGTCGGAATAAACCCCTCGATTAATCCTCCGGGGCAGGTGGGCAATCCTTACATCACAACCGAGCCAATTTACGTTCTGGTTCCGATGTTTTCGGTGAACAACGATCAGAATCCGAACGATGCGATTTCTTGCGATGACGTGGTTACGGGAACTCTATGCGGACCTGCGTTAGGCACCGAACTGATCACCTTGTTTGGCGCAGTGCCGGAAGCGTTCAAGGCGACGCCGCTGGTCTACACGCAGTGTCCGGAACCCGGTTCTGCTCCCGGCACCTGCACGATGCACGCATCGCGGCTTGATCTTGGCCCCGCGTTAGCTGAGTTGGGCTACATTCCGCATCCCACATCCAATGTTTTTCTGCCCACTCCCAACCATAGCCACATCCTCATCAACCAGGACATCAACCTTCCGGCTATCTGGTGGCAGGTAATTCCGGTGCTGATTACGAATCAAAGCGATTGGCCGACGCAGGATGGAAGCAGCGGAATTACGTCGCAGAGCGCTTTATTGGCCGCCAAGAAAGCTGGGACCGCGATCTTCGCGCCTTCCAACTTTTTCCTCTTCTTCAGTTCGAACGCGGTGAATGGTCACGCGATGCACATGAACTAATACGGAAAACCTAACAGTCAAAAAGCGGCTCGATTCCGATTTAATAAGGGAATCGAGCTGTTTCGTGTTATTCGGAGAACTGGGGCTTGGACTTGCGAAAGCCAGACGCGAAGGAAAATTAATCTGCAGCAGCCTCAAACGCAGCGTGGTTTTGTGCGCCCGGTCGTAGGAAAGCCGTGCGTTCAATTTCGAAAGCTTCGAGGTTGGCCCCAACGGTTTGCTCATTCCATCCCAGGACGGCGCCAATCCGGACAGCGGCCTCGCGGCTGCAGAACTCGGACCAGCATGATCCCAGCGCCACCGGCACACGGCGCAGGAGCACATCCGCCAGCGTTACCGCGAACTCCCGGCGATAGGCTTCCACGACCTCCGCAATCACATGGGACGTGTGCGGGCAGATTGGAGCGCGTAGCTCCGCGCTTACCAAGGCCATGCGGGCGATGTCGGCCGCGCGCTGTCCGTGCCACTCCAGAATGCCGCGCGCCGATTCTTCACTGACGGCGCCGATGCGGGCAATCTCAAGCACGGCATCGTCCAACATGGGATCGAGGGCGTTCGCCGATGCCATTGCCATGGTCTGGGGCTCCGGCACCGGGAGCCCGACCTTTCTTGCGCACTCGCGGGCCAGGGCTGCGGCTGTTGTCAACTTACCGCCGATCACGGAAAGCATGTGAGTTGCACCATCATCCGAGTGATCGTGAAGAATATGCCGTCGCGTGACTGCCGATGGCCGATTATCAGGAGAATAGGGCAACGGCCGAACGCCCGCGAATGAGTACTTCACGCTCTGCGCGGTGATTTTTGCTTTTGGAAACAACTGCGCCACGGAGCGCACCAGATAGTTGATTTCTTCTGTTGACGGAGCGGTTTTTGCCGGATCGGCGCTATCGGCGACCTCGGTTGTGCCAACCAGCACCTGGTCGTTCCAGGGGAGAATAAAAATCGGGCGGCCGTCGGGCGCCTCGGCATACACCGCGGCGTTCGGCGAACCTGGAAAGCGTGGAAGTACGATGTGCGATCCCCGCACTCCGCCCAGCATGGGCTTCGACATGCGAATCGCGGAGCGCTGGCAGACGCGATCGGCCCACGGGCCACTGCAGTTGATTACCCAACCCGATTCCACCCGCTGGTCGCGACTCGTCAATTGATCACGCAAGAGCACGCCGTGAATGCGCCCGTGAGAAACATCAACCGCCAGTGCTTCGGTATGGTTGCGGATCGTCGCTCCCGCCTCGGCCGCTTCCAGCATCCACTCCGCGACCATGCGCTCGGGAAATTCGCATTGTGCGTCTTCATAATTGAAAAATGACCATCGATGTCCCGCATCCAGGGCGCTTTCGAGCCGCTTCAATTCCATCGCGCTCGTGCCTTTGCTGGGCTGCGAGCCTGCCATCCTGCGGTATAGCCACAACCCGGCGCGCACTTTCATTGCGTTTCGCTTGCTGGTTTCGTTCAGCAGCAGGAGGAAGTGCATGGGATGCACCAGATGGGATTGGGTGTGCAGTAGTCTCTCGCGTTCGCGCAAGGATTCCCGCACGAGCGACATTTCGCCATGCTCGAGATACCGCAATCCACCGTGAATAATACGGGTGGAGCGGCTGGTAACCCCGGAGGCGAAGTCATTCTGCTCAACCAGCAGGACGCGCTTGCCCGCGCGGGCGCACTGGCGGGCAACGGCGACGCCGTTGATTCCCCCGCCGATCACCACCACGTGAAAGTGCTGGCCGTCGAGGCTTGCTCGTGGATTTGCCGCCAATACCATGTTGCGCTAGAACACTGCGGTAACCTGCGAAGAGTTACTTCTATCCGGATATGCTACACACTACTACCTTTAAATTGTGCATCGTGACGTGCATTAGAGGAAGGTAACCTTGGTGCTGGAAAGTACTCGGTCGCGGTTGAGATTCGGGTGTTCAGCACATCTATACAATGTTTCGGCCCGCCGCCTGGCGGCGGGCCGGCAAGTGGGCTTCATTTCAACAGTGTCGTCACGCGGCCTTTCGGTCGGACTTCGCAGCGGCGTTGGCCGATTTGGAGAATAAGTCGATCATCTCGCGATTGAACGCGGGAATATCGTCGGGCTTGCGACTGGTAACCACTCCGTTACTCAAAACCACTTCTTCATCCACCCAGGTACCGCCGGCATTGCGAATGTCGGTCTTCAGCGAAGGCCACGATGTAACTGTGCGCCCTTTCACCGCGCCTGCTTCCACCAGCATCCACGGGCCGTGGCAAATTGCAGCTACCGGTTTCGCGTGCTCGAAGAAATGTTTCACGAAGCGCACCGCCTCAGGATTCATTCTTAAATGATCCGGATTCTGAACCCCGCCAGGGAGCAGCAGGGCATCGTAGTCCGCGGGATCTGCGGACTTCAGTGGCACGTCGACCGAAACTTCCTTACCCCAATCTTTCTTATCCCAGCCTTTGATTTTCTTCTCGCCAGGCGAGACGACCTGAGTTTGCGCGCCAGCTTCTTCCAGCGCCTTCTTGGGTTCGGTGAGTTCTGACTGCTCAAAGCCGTCCGTTGCCAGAATTGCGACTATTTTTCCTGCAAGATTACTTGGCATGAGGATCTTCTCCTTGAATGTGGATTACTAATTAAGAATTGGATGCCGCGGTTGCGATCATGGTTGATTGTGAATCCAGAGCTGCGGCTCACGCGTTGCCGACACTGGCATGCGTCGTTTAGAGTGATTTTCAATGTCTACAACTGGCGAACGCTTCGAACGAGCCGTGGCGATTATGGAGCGGCTGAGAGCCCCCGGCGGCTGCCCGTGGGACCGCGAACAGACTTTCGATTCCATCAAACCCTACACGCTCGAAGAAACGTATGAGGTTCTTGAAGCTATTGATAATCGGGATTGGGACGAGCTTCCCGGCGAACTTGGCGATCTCTTGCTGCAGGTTCTTTTTTATTCGGAAATGGCGAAAGAGCAGGGAACGTTCTCGATTGACGACGTTTTGGACCGGTTGTCGAACAAACTGGTGAACCGGCATCCGCATGTCTTTGGCGATGTGAAGGCGGATACTTCCGCGGACGTGAAGCGGAACTGGGAAGCGCTGAAGGTTGAAGAGCGAAAGAAACGTGAGAATGGAGAAGCGTCCAAAAAGGACACAGCAGACGGCGGAACGACAACTTCGATTCTCGCCGGAATCTCTTCCTCCATGCCTTCACTTCTGGAAGCACACAAGCTTAGTTCGAGAGCGGCGCAGGTTGGATTCGATTGGCCGGATATTGAAGGATTGTTCGAGAAACTCGCCGAGGAGACCGCCGAGTTACGCGAGGATCTGCAAGGGTTTCCTGATCCCGGACCGCGGCCGGAAGGGAGCGGAATCGCGGGTTCGGGACGGCAGAGCATTCCAGAAGATCTGCGCTTGCGGATGGAAGAAGAGGTTGGCGATCTTTTCTTCGTGCTGGTCAACATCGCGCGTTATCTCTCGCTCGATCCGGAATCGGCGCTGCGAAAAACCAACCGCAAGTTCCGCCGGCGCTTTCAGGCGATGGAAGAACATCTGCACGAAGCCGGCAAAACCCCGGAAGCCGTTTCTATGGACGAGCTTGAATCACTCTGGCAGAAAGCGAAGCTACAGGAGAAACAGGGTTGAGCTCCGAGGCCATCGCGGTTCGTCGGTGCGAGGGGCTCGATGAGATGCGCGCCTGCGTTGCCTTGCAAAAGGAGATATGGAACTTCAGCGACGCCGAGTTGGTTCCGCTGCGGATGTTCGTGGTTGCGGAAAAAGTCGGCGGACAGGTGATGGGCGCATTTGATGGCGCGGAGATGGTAGGATTTGCTCTTTCCATTCCGGGCACGCGTTCGGGACACGTCTACCTTCATTCCCACATGCTGGCCGTGCGCAAAGAGCACCGCAACGGCGGACTTGGCCGCCGGCTTAAGCTTCTACAGCGCGAAGAAGCGCTTGCGCGGGGAATCGAGCTGATCGAATGGACGTTCGATCCGCTCGAGATCAAGAATGCTTATCTGAATATCGAGAAGTTGGGGGCGATTGCGCGCCGCTACAACATCAATCAATACGGAATTACCACATCGCCTTTGCAGGGTGGATTGCCGAGTGATCGCCTGATTGCGGAATGGTGGCTTAAATCAAAGAGAGTGGAAGCTTTGCTGGCAACAGGGAAAACCCCTGTGTTTGGCAAGCGGACGGAGATTGAGGTTCCCGCCCAAATCTATGAGTGGAAGGCTGCTGCCGGGACTAGAGACAAGGCAAAGCAAGTGCAAGAGCGCAACCGCGAGCAATTCTTGCGGGCGTTCGATTCCGATTTGGCCGTGCTGGGGTACGAACGCGATGCCGCCGGCAACGGCAAGTTTCTCCTAGGCAAGTGGGAGGAGAATTGGTCGTATGCGTCGGGGAGTGAATTTGCGTAAACAAATATGAAAATCGAAGCCATCACCCTCCGCGAAATCCAAATGCCGCTCGTGCATTTTTTCGAGACGAGCTTTGGACGAACCTATAGCCGCCGAATCCTGTTGCTGACAGCTCATTGCGATGGCGTAGATGGCTGGGGCGAGTGCGTAGCAGGAGAAGATCCTTACTACAGCAGCGAGTGGATCGACAGCAGTTGGCCCACATTAGTTCGTCATCTCGCTCCTGCCGTGCTTGGAAAGGACATGGCCTCGGCCGAGGAGTGCGTGGCGCTGCTTTCCAGGGTCCGCGGCCATCGCATGGCGAAGGCCGCGCTGGAAAATGCGCTGTGGGATGCGGAGGCCAAGCAGAAAAATCTGCCCCTATGGAAGCTGCTGGGCGGGGTGCGAAAGGAAATTCCTTGTGGAGTCTCGATCGGCATACAGGATTCGGTGGAGCAGTTGATCGAGAAGGTCCAGACGGAATTGGCCGCCGGATATCGCCGAATCAAACTAAAGGTGAAACCCGGCTGGGATGTGCGAGTCTTAGAACGAATTCGCGCCCGCTGGTCGGAGATTACGTTGAGCTGCGATGCGAACTCCGCCTATACCCTCGACCAACTCGAACATCTGCGAATGTTCGATCAATTCAACCTGCTGATGATCGAGCAGCCGCTTTGGGACGACGACATTTTCTATCATGCGCGTCTGCAAAAGGAGCTGCGTACCGCGGTTTGTCTCGACGAGTCTATCGTGAACGCAAGAAGCGCTGCCTTGGCGCTGGAAACGGGAGCATGCCGCATTATCAACATCAAGGTTGGGCGCGTGGGTGGCTTCACCGAGGCGCGCAAGATTCACGACATTTGCCAGAGCCAGAAGATTCCCGTATGGTGCGGCGGAATGTTGGAATCAGGCGTGGGCCGTGCGCACAACATCGCATTATCGACTCTGGAGAATTTCAGTTTGCCGGGGGACGTTTCGGCTTCGAAGCGATATTGGAAGGAAGACGTGATCGAGCCGGAGGTGCAGGTTTCTCCGCAAGGGATGATTGCGATTTCGGATGAGCCGGGGACAGGCTATCGCATCAGGGAAGATATTATCGAGAAGTTAACGGTACGCAAGGAAGTTGTACGGGCGGAGGCGAAGTGAACGACCTCAGTGCGAATGCGTCTCGGTTTTTACTATCTCCGAGGAATAATTCTGCGCCAGTTTGGCTTCTTCCGCCTTCAGCAGTTGTACGCCCTGCGCGAAAGTTGTGTCGTCCGGCACGCGCCGGAAGTCGCTGAATACCTCGTTCGTCTTCATGGAGAGATTCTTGAACAGCAGAATCTTTCCGGTAAAAGCCAGCGACATGTGGGAGATTTCCCAGCAGCCGTTCCCGACATTGCGCTGCTCGACGAGAAAATGGCCTCCCTTGTCGAGATGGCCCAAAATCCCCCAGCCGAAGCCAACTTCCTTGAACAGAGTTCCGTCGATTCTTGCGAGGCGCAGAGCTACCGGATCGATGACGACGACTCCCTGCATGCCTTCCAAGACCTGCTCCACATGAGAAGGCGGCTGGTACGCAGGATTCGGCCGAAATTTGAGCCTCACCAAGTGATCGCTGCCGCCTCCGATATTGGAAGAATCGCTCTCTTCGCCGTCGTATTCGAAAAGAAAAGCCTCAGGAAGGGCTTTAACGATGCGAAGGGTGCGGTCGGCGGCTTCCTGCTCCTGCGAATGCTTGCGTTTCAACTGCTCGGGATTGTTTACAAAAGCCTGCAATCGTTGTTGCTCGCCCTGCAATTGCTCCGGCGTGAGTGGTTTGTCATTGTAGGCGATCGTCATGCCAGCCATGGCTTCCCGGGTTTCCACGTAGAGCCGAGTTTGCGACCCTTGCGGGCCTTCTTTCCGGGAGCGAAACATGTGTTTGGAGTTATCGTGGCTGGCCGCCACTTCGTTGTCGACCGCGGAGCGAACCAATTTCAGGCAGGAAGCCGGATCTGTGGCTGGTGATTGCCCGGGCGCGGCGAAGGAAGGCGCATGGAGCAACAGGAGAAGGAAAGCCAACCGCAGCGCCATGTTGCTCCGCCAAATCATATCAGCCCGACCGGCTGCACCAATTCCAGTGTAACAACGGAGCTGGGAACTACATCTACAGGAAATTGAGTATTTCGCACTGAACGAGGCTTGCCGCACACTCCGTGCCTTGCGTATAGTCGTTAAAGAGGCGTGAGCTGCACGTTTCGAAGGATTCGAGCAGCCACCCGATCCCGGTTCACTATTAGCTGATCCTGGTGAATGACCCGGTTCGTACGGAATTTACAAGAACAGGAGCGCGTCCTAATGAGCACACCAGTCACCGGTTTAGCGCAGATAGGCAAGTCCGTCGTGATTAAGGGCGAGCTTTCCGGCAGCGAAGATCTTTATCTTGATGGCCATGTCGAGGGCAGCATCGCCCTCAAGGGAAACAGCCTTACAGTTGGCCCGAATGGCGAGGTCAAAGCCAGCGTAGATGCCAAAGGCGTGGTGGTGCAGGGAAAACTGGAAGGGAATATTCAGGCCAGCGATCGCGTCGATTTGCGTAAGTCAGCGGTGGTTACAGGCGATATTTCGGCGCAGCGAATTTCGATTGAAGAGGGCGCATTTCTGAAGGGCAAAGTTGATATCCACCGCGCCGACGGAAAATAGAGGGGCGCGATTTCGCCGGTTAGGAAGTTGGAAGTGTCGTCTGTTTCTCAGAATTTCATGAAACTTTTTCGCGGTTCGTCCGGCCCGGAAACTGTAGCGGCGCAAGGCTCGCAGAAGCTGACACGCCGCTCGAGCGGATTGGGGGAACTATCCCGCACGTGGGAATCGGGGGAGAACCTGTGCATTCTCGACTTGGGTTCAACTTCTCCCACAAATATCCGGCACTTTACCGAGAATGGCCACAGAATTTACAGCGAGGATTTGCTGACGGCTTCCACGGATCCGGAACTCGTCACGAAAGATGAGTTTGGTACGACAGCTCTGGATAGTCGCAAGTTTTTGGCGGACAACCTGATTTACCCCGCCGCCCACTTCGATGTCGTGCTGTGCTGGAATTTGCCGGATTATCTCGATGAAAGCCTAGTGAAGCCGGTTGTCGGGAGGCTCTGGTCGGTGCTGAAGCCCGGCGGAATGCTGCTGGCGTTCTTCCATACGCGCGACGCAGGCCCGGACTCGCCTTGCCATCGCTATCACATCGTAGGAGCCGATACGCTCGAGATGCAGAAAATCGTCCTGCGGCGGGAGGCTCCTCGCACCGCATCTGGAAACAATAGCGCTTCGGACAGCTTTCAGCTACAGCGTGTCTTTAACAACCGCCATATTGAAAACCTTTTCCGCGATTTTGCTTCCATCAAATTTTTTCTCGCCAGAGATAATATTCGTGAAGTTTTGGTGGTCCGCTAGTCAGCCGCAGGCTTCTGTGAGCGTTTCTACGGTTAGGTCCCCGCCCTGGATTTGTTTTTCAGAAGAGACCTGTATCAGGGCATGGCTTCAGCCATGCCGATGCCCGCTAAAAGCGGACGGACTTCAGCCCTGCAGCGCCTGAAGGCGCATTGGCGGAATTGCGGACTTCCGGCACGGCTAAAGCCGTGCCCTGATACGAACCTCCACGGGAATCAAGGGCGGGATGTCAACAAGACGATGGCATCGTATTGCCGTTTCATTGATGCGGCGTTTTCCACACCGTGATGCCCATCCGATAAAGATAGTTGCGGAAGATTTCCACGCGCGGAGCTGCCGCCGGAAAAGTCTTTTCGATCATTTGCCGGATTTCAGCCGGTGTGTAGGCTCGCCGCACTGAGGTTAGTCCGTCCAGCCAAGCCACGCGGTTGCGCATGAGAGGGTAACTCGCATACACCAACGCCAGATGCAAGGGATGCCGCACGAGATCGTTGATGAGGACAGCTTGGCGGCATACTCTCAAACCTTCCCTTATGAACTCACGCAATTGCTCAGGTTGCAAGTGATGGGCGAAGAGGTTGCAGCTCACCAAATCAAACGAGCTGTTTGAAAATGGAAGATGGAGAGCATTTGCGACGACCGAGTGGTTTCCGCTGGGCAGGTGAGAGCGCGCCACATCGAGCAGGGTTATTTCGAGCGCGATGCCGCGAGGCGCCAGATTGTCGCGGACAGTCTCCGGTACATCTCCCAAACCCGCGGCCACTTCCAGTAGGGAGAGCCGTTTCATACCCGTAGCCTGAGCCGCTTGTTCCACCAGTTTTTGCGTGGTGGCGATGCCGCCGAAGCGGCGATTGACGCTGCCGATCACCCCGAGCACAGCCTGGACTTCGCTTTGAGAGAGGTCGCCGGAATCGAGAATTTCGGGTGCGTCCACTCGCCGCATAGGAAGCTGGATTCGGAGAGCCTCGCTTTTAAACTTCGGCCAGTTCCTCTTCCAGCAACTGCTTGTTATACAGGTCGCTGTAGTAACCGTTCAAGGCAAGCAGTTCGTCGTGGGTGCCGAGTTCCACAATGCGACCGCCGTGCAAGACGGCGATGCGGTCGGCATTGCGAACGGTGGAAACCCGGTGAGAGATGAAAATCGTGGTGCGGCCCTGCATCACCTCGCGCAGGTGATTGAGGATTTTGTCTTCGGTATGGGTATCCACACTGGATAGGGCGTCATCAAGAATAAGAATGCGCGGATTGCGGATTAGAGCGCGGGCAATCGCGGTGCGTTGTTTTTGACCGCCGGAAAGAGTGATGCCTCGTTCGCCTACCATGGTTTGATAGGTTTCCGGAAAGCCCTCGATATCGGCTGCGATGTTGGCTGCATCGGCGGCTTCCTGGACTTCCCGATCGGTCGCGGACGCGAGTCCGAGTGCGATGTTTTCGCGAATGTGATCGCTGAACAGGAACGTTTCCTGCGGCACGAAGCCGATATTTCTCCGTAGCGACTCGAGAGAATAATCCCGTATGGGGCGGCCATCGACCAGGACCATGCCGGGATCCGCGTCGTAGATGCGCGGAATCAGACTGACCAGCGTGCTCTTTCCTGAACCGGTGGGGCCAACGATCGCCATGCTGGTGCCGGCGGGAATACGCAGATTCAAGTTGTGGAGAACGCGCTTGCCGCCGAACTCAAAATTCAGTCCGCGGAATTCTATTTCGCCGAGTACCGGATGATCTTTCGCGGATGACTGGTCTTTGATTTCCGTCTTCTCGTGCAGAATTTCGTTTAACCGCACCACAGAGGCTGTTCCGCGCTGAAAGATGTTGATCACCCAACCCAGCGCGATGATGGGAAAGGTGAGTTGCATCATGTAAATGTTGAAGGCGGTGAAAGCGCCGATCTGCATGCGACCGGCTATCACCTCGCGGCCGCCGATCCACAACACGAGCACCAGAGCCAACCCGAGCATCAATTCCAGCGTCGGCCATAACATGCCCATCAACCGCACCAGTTTGAGGCTGCGAACCACGTACTCCTGATTGGCGCTTTCGAATGCTGCGATCTCCGCTTCTTCCTGCACGTAGGCGCGAATCACGCGAACTCCGGAAAAATTCTCCTGGGCGCGCGCCGAAATGTCCGAGAACATGGCCTGAATTCGTTCAAAGCGCTCATGAATCCGGCGTCCGAAGTATTGAATGGTCACGCTGACGACCGGCAGGGGAAGAAATGCGTACAAAGTCAGCTTCGGGCTGTTGTGCCACATGAACCACAAAGCCACAGTCGTGAACACGAAAGTGTTGGCCGAGTACATGATTGCAGGCCCCATCAGCATGCGGACGGCGTTCAGGTCGTTGGTCATCCGCGCCATAATGTCGCCGGTGCGCATGCGCTGGTAATAGGAATACGAAAGCGTTTCCAGATGCGCGAACAGGTCGTTGCGCAAATCGAACTCGATGTCGCGGGAAATGCCGATGACGATCCAGCGCGTCAGGAAAAGAAAAATCGCCCGAACTGCGGCGAGCGCCAAAACCTGCAGCGCAAAAATGAAAAGTTTGTGCCGGTTGACGCCGCCTTCGAGGCTCTGAGCGGCGTTGCCGATGACTCTGGGCAGGCCGGCCCATGCGCCATTGCTCAGAATGATGCAGACCGTGCCCGCCACGAATCCCCAGCGGTAGCGCTTGAGATAGGGCAGCAGCGGTCGCATGCTTTTGAGAATCATTCGTTGAATAGATGAAATTTTAACAGGAGGGGCGCGGGAGCGGAGGAGAGGGATTCAAATGGAAGCGCGGCTATCTAAGCGAAGGTGCTTTGGGGCGCAAGCAAAAAATGCATAGGTCCTTCGCTTCGCTCAGGATGACAACGTGGGTTTGATGAACAAATTTGTTGGGACAGGGCGATGATGGCTACCGGCGCTTATTATCTCCTGCCGCGTGGCGGAAAGGGAGAATGTCCCTTCCGAAGGTGATGGCGCTGACAGCGGCGAGGACCGTTCCCCAAGCCAGAAAGAAAACCCATCCCAAATCGAAAATCAGGGCTTGTTCCAAATTCATAGATTTATCCTGCCACCAGAGAATACGAATGAAGGCAGCAGGGCCAGAAGAAAACTCCGGCCCGGTTGCGAGCCGCCATGGTTCAGCTGGCGGTATAAAAGCATTAACACTCGCGCAGGAAATATAACACTATTCCTGCGAAGGCGCTGCATTTTGCATATGCTGCTGCATGCGGGCCTGCCGGTTTGCCTCGATTTCTTTCAGTTTGGCCTGCTGGTCAGAAGTCAGCATCTGGTACAGCTCGTTGTGGATGCGGGCCTCCTCGATCTTAAACTGAACGAGGGCCTGTGACTGCGCGGCTACCAAACTTTGCACTTTGGCGGCATCGTACGTTCCTTCCACGTAGGGCTTGAGTTGATTGTCAAGCGCATGAAGTTGCTGCATCAGCGGCTTCAGCGTGGCGTGCTCTTTCTGGAGCGTGGCCTTCATCTGAGTCTGTTGGTCTTCGGTGATGCCCAATTCCTTGATGTAGAAGCCGATCATGTGGCCGTCAATGCCAAAAGCATGCGCGTGCATGGGCGGGGGTGGCGGGGCGGTTTCTGCGGTTTGCGATTTGGCGATCACAGTTCCAAACAGCACAGCCAGCGCCGCAGCCAGGAAACGATAACGAAACGATTTCATAGATACTCCCTTTGGGCCGGTTCCTTGAACAGCCGATTCAAGGACTCATTCCAGGAACCCGGCGTTTTTGCGTACACTCATATCAACACGAACGGGGAGCGAAAGTGGTAAAAAGTGCGTAAAAGCGAGTAAAGTTTTGTCACGCGCGGAACGCATCGCCGTTTGACAATTCTTTACTGCGGCAGGTGTGGGGAATGGTGCACAATGAAAACCAGAAGTATGGAACGCATTCTGGTAATCGATGACGACGTGGAGCTCTGCACCCTGGTGGCAGAGTATCTGCAGGCTGAAGGTTTTGCCGTGGAAGCCGCGCACGACGGTGAAAGCGGCCTGCAGCGGGCTACAGCCGGAGGCTACCTGCTGGTTGTGCTGGATGTAATGCTTCCCGGCATTAACGGCTTCGAAGTGCTGCGGCGCATCCGCGCTACCTCGCGACTTCCCGTGTTGCTCTTGACTGCTCGCGGCGAAGACGTAGATCGCATCGTCGGCCTGGAGATTGGCGCCGACGACTATTTGCCCAAGCCGTTCAATCCACGCGAGCTGGTCGCCCGCATTCGAGCTATCCTGCGCCGGACGCGCACCGATAAGGCGGTTCCGGCCGCTCCCGATATGGTTCGAGTGGGCGAGATCGAACTCGATCCGGCTACGCGCAGCGTGCGGCGCGACGGCCAGCCGGTGGATTTGACGTCGGTCGAGTTCAATCTGCTCGAAGTTCTGCTGCGCGAGGCAGGCCGGGTCGTCCCACGCGAACGCCTGGTGAATGCCGTGCTCAGCCGCAAGTTCTCGCCTTTTGACCGCAGCATCGACATGCACGTGAGCAAGGTTCGGAAGAAGCTCGGCGACACGGATGCGGATGAGCACATCAAGACCATTCGCGGCGTTGGCTATATTTTTGCCCGTCCGCGGGAGACTCCGCGAGAAGTGGACAAAGTAAAAGTTAAGAGCTGATGAAGAGTCTTTTCCTCAAAATATTTCTCTCCTTCTGGGGGGCGCTGGCCTTGTTCGTGGTGCTGGCGATTCTCGTCACGCAGGTATTCCGTCCGCGAAGTTCCTCCTGGGAGGCGCTGCTCGCGACAGCTTTGAATGATTCGGTGAATGCCTACGAGCAGGGCGGCAGGCCGGAGTTGCGCACATACATCGAAAATCTGGAGCACACGCAGCACGTTCGCGCTTTTCTATTTAACGAGAACATGGAGGAACTGGCGCATCGCGGTGCGCCCGATTGGGCAGTGCGCGTAGCCGGAGGCGGCCCAAGAGTGCCGCACGAAGGCTTTATTTTCCCCTCTCCTCCACCGGTGCTGCGCGATTCGCGCGCCTCTGCGGATGGATTGCATCGCTATACTTTCGTATTGTCGCCCCCTCCTGGGCCGCGTCTTTTCCTCGGGCCGCGTGGGCTCCCTATTCCTGGCCTGATTATCCTCGTCATTTCCTCGGGTTTGGTTTGCTACATTCTGGCGTGGGTGCTGACCATGCCGATTGTTCGTCTGCGCTCGGCGACGCAGCAACTCGCGGCCGGCGACCTTACGGCGCGAGCCGGCGGCCCCAGTTCAGGCAGGCGCGATGAAGTAGCAGGCTTGATGAGAGATTTTGATGCCATGGCGGCGCGCCTGGAAAATTTGGTCAAAGCGCAGTCGCGCCTGCTCAACGATATTTCGCACGAGCTGCGTTCGCCGCTGGCACGTCTGAATGTCGCTCTGGGGTTGGCGCGGCAGCGTTCCGGCCCGGAAGCGGCCACCATGCTCGAACGAATCGAATTGGAGGCCAGCCGCCTGAATGAGCTAATTGGCCGATTGCTCACGTTGGCCCGGTTGGAAGATGGAGAGCAACGTGTGCCGTCCACGCCGGTTGCTTTGGACGAGGTGGTGCTGGCCGTGACCGAAGATGCAGAATTCGAGGCGCAGGCGCGCGGTTGCCATGTCCGCAGCCACATCCCGGAAGGCGATTGGAGCGTGCGCGGCCAGGCTTCGCTCCTACACAGTGCCATCGAGAACGTAGTCCGCAATGCCATCCGTTACACGCGGGAGGGCACAGCCGTGGAGGTTCAGCTCGAGAGAAAGCCTGGTGCAGACGGAGCGGAAGCCGTGGTGAGCGTCTCGGATAGTGGATCGGGTGTTCCTTCCGACGCTCTCGAAAAACTCTTTCAGCCGTTCTATCGCCTGGATGAAGATCGTGGACGCCAGACCGGCGGCGTCGGTTTGGGGTTGGCGATTACGGAGAGAGCGGTGCGCTTTCACGGCGGCCGCGTCGTGGCCTTCAATCGGGCGGAGGGCGGCTTGCGGTTGGAGATTTTCTTGCCGCTGCTGGCCAGCACGGATGCCGAGCCAGTTTTCGAGCCGACTCCGGTGAATGCGGGTTAGCTTGTTTCGCGTCGATTTTTGTTTTCTGCGGTTTCTGGCTCCATCTGCCTGACCTATTCGAGCTCACCTCCTTCGAGGCAACTCGCAACCCGCTTTCGCGGTTCCAATGAGTGCTGGGGCGTTTGCTCTTCCGGCGCATTCCTGATACACAAGTGGATGGCAATTCTAGCCTTTTCTAAAGTGTTTCCGCCTGGCCTTAAGTGCCGGGCAGCGTGGCCGTGCGTTTACAGGAGATAAAGCGAAGGATGCGAAACAGGTTTTCCTCGATTCGGGCAGTGATTCTGGCGGTGACAGCACTGATTGCAACGGCTGTGCTGGTGGCGTGCAGTGCCAAGTACGCCTCGACCAGCAACGGGCTGGTGGTGGTTTCGACCCAGGGCAGTGCGGTTATGGATACTTTTAGCCTGGACCTGGGTAACGGTCACATGACCCAGATTTTTAACTCTGCTGGACCACCGACTAGCGGGGTTCCGACGACGGTCGTTCTCGCTCCCGGAGGGTCGTTCGCGTACGTGCTGCTCACGGCGAGTAAGGATTTGACGGGGAGTTCTACCGGCATAGGCGCGTTCCCAGTTGCGTCGGATGGAAAGCTGGGAGCATCCGCCGCCACCACCCCACTGAATCCCGAAATCATCACGCTACCGGGCAATCAGACAGAAAAGGTGCCTGCGGTGCCCACGGCGATGATTATCGATTCCGCCGGAAAATTTCTCTTTCTCTCCGACAGTTCGACCGCCGACAGTTCCGCGCGCTTCATACCGGGAGCGGTGTCCGTGTTCTCTATTGGCAGCGGAGGGGGGCTAACGGAGGTGACGAATTCTCCTTTCGTGCTGCCGATTGGTGGACCCAACGTTACGAATCCGACTCCCTGTCCCGCGTCGGTAACGTGTTCGAGTGCCTCCGCCTTGGCGATAACTCCCACGATTTATCCGCCCGCTTATGCATTGTGTTCCGGAAATGCTCCCGCGACTACCGAGAATTTGTTTGTCACCGACTCCGTCAGCTACACGGTTCTGAATTATTCCGTAGGCTCAACGGGAGCGCTTACCTTGGTGCCGTCGTCGTCGTCGGTAGCGGGAGTTGCCACTGGAACGGTGCCGTCTGGCGTAACCGTCGATCCCTGCAACCGTTTTGTCTATGTTTCCAACGGGCAACCGAACGACACGGTCAGCGCTTTTACAATGTGCAGCATGGTCAGTTTGCCCTTATGCCCAGTGGCGGATTTCCATCTCATCCCAGTCGTAGGATCTCCGTTTGTGGCTGGTCCTGGCCCGGTGGCCTTGATTGTCGATCCATTAGCTGCCTATTTGTACGTTTTGGATCAGGGAGAGAACGCGATACGACCGTATAAGATCAGTACGACTACGGGAGCGCTCACACCGCTAAGTCCGGCGACGGTCGCCACGAATTCTTACCCGACATCGATCGCGATCCGCAGCGACGACAGCTGGATGTTTGTCACCAACCTGAACCAGGCGAATCTCTCGCAGTACGCCATTACTCCCGCAACCGGTGCCTTGTCGCCGCAACCGCCGGTGCAGACCGACAACAACCCTTGGGGAGTTGCGGTGAAATAGTGGCGGTGCGCTAGGTAGGAATTTTCAAAACCAGGTAAGCGCCCACCAGGGCGAAGATCAAGTCCGGTGACCATGCCGCCAGCGCTGGAGGCAATAGGCTAAGGTCGCCCATGGCTTCGAACAGTCTTGAGGCTACCGTGTAGACCACCGCAATTCCTACTGCCACCGCCACTCCAGTAATCGCCCCTTTTTTGGCGGCCGAAAGTGAAAAGGGTACGGCGAGGACGGCCATAACAAGCGTGATCAGCGGGAAAGAGAGTTTCTCGTACAGTTGCACGCGCAGGCGCACCACATCAAAACCGCTTTGCTGCAGGTCGCGGATGTAACGATGTAGCTCCTCGTAGTTCATCTCGGAGTATTGCTTCACTTCTTTCTTGAAGTATCCGGGCGATTCGCTCAGCTCGGGAAAAGTAGAGACATCGAAGGTTCGAAAATTTTGGATGGCCGCGCCGCGTAGCGCGCGCTCCCAGCCTTGCTCGAAAATCCAGCGATTCAGATTCTCGGCCTCCCAATGGGCGCGGTCGGCGTGCACGCGCTGCGCGATGGTGAAGCTGGCGGGGTCGATTCGGAAGATGGTGACGTTGGCGAACTGATCGCGATCGGGATCGAAGAACTGGTAGTAGTAGATGTCGTTGTGCTGGCCGAAAATCCATTTGCGGTCGGGACGCAGATAAGTCTGCGCCGGCTTGCCCTTGATCTGATTGTGCAGCGCTTCCTGGCGCTTGTTGGTGTGGGGAAGATAGAACTGGTCGGCAAGAAATAGTCCGCCGGCAACTACCGCGGCCGCGACCATCACGGGCGTGACGATGCGGTAGACACTGGTTCCGGTGGCTTTGATGGCGGTGATCTCGTTGCTGCGGTTCATCAATCCGAAAGTGATCAACACCGCCAGCAACATCATCAAGGGCGCGACGCTATACAGAAGGTAAGGCGCGACGTTGAGCAGATATTCGGCGACGACCATGAAGGGCGTTTGATTGCGCAGAATGTCGCCCAACAGTTCGAATAACGTGAAAACCAGAAGCAGCACGAGGAATGTGGATATGATCATTCCCAAGTAGACGAAGAAATCGCGCAGCACGTAGTCGTCGAGCAGGGTGGGGAAGCTGGCGCTGAAGACGCGGCGACGGCTGGCGGCGCGCTCGAAAGCGCTAGTTGGGTCGCGGCGGCCTAACCGAAATGCAGGCATGTGCCCGTTGCCGTTCAAGGCTTGGCGCTTTGCCGAAAAGCGGAAGGCGGTGAGTTCGATGGGCCGTCTTTCGGCCTTCCACAGCAAGAATGCTCCCGCCGCGAAGAATGCGATATTGGCCAGCCACGCTCCCAGCAGCGGCGAGACTTTGCCCTGCCGCGCCAGCGAAACCCCGATCACGGAAACGAAGTAATAGATGAAAACCAGCACGATCGTCAGCACGAAGCCGCCGGACTTACCGCTCTTTTTCGAGGAAAGGCCGAGCGGAATGCCAACCATGGCCAACACCAGACAGGCGGTGGGTAGGGCAAAGCGGCGGTGAAATTCGATGAGATACCACCGTGCTGAAACAGGATCGACGCGGCGTGCGTGATCGCGCAGATTCGCCGTGCTGATCAAGCCGACCGGAATTTGCTCATCGGATTTCGTTTCTGCCGCCGGCAGCTCGATGGGAATGTCGGTCTGCTGAAAGGTGGAGATCTGGTAGTGGTCAGCCAGTTGCGGATCGGTTTCATGCGTCGAGCCGTCGATCAGATGCAGGTGTAAGCGATCTTGACCCTCGGGGACGAGAATGCCTTCGTGGGCCAGCGTAATGCGGGGATTGGCGGCATCGGTAATATCCGCCAGAAATACGCCCTTCCACACAGCCGCGCCTTGAGCGGTGTGGACGTCCTGCACATAGAGCACGATTTTCGGAAAGCCCTCGTAAAAAACTCTGGGCTGCACCTCAAACGAAACCTGCGAGCCTTTGAGCTGATCCTCCAGGCGTCCGAGCGATGCGAGCGACCAGGGTGCGAGATAGATTCCGTTGCCCAGGGCGAGCAGCCAGGCGCCGACCACAAAAATCGCGAGCACACGCCCAAAGCTCCACACGCCCATGCCGCTGGCGCGCATGGCGGTAATCTCGCTATCGGCGGCGAGGCGGCTTAAACCGATGAGGATTCCGACCAGCACGCTCATCGGAATGGTGTAGGTCAGCGCGAGGGGGACGGTGAAAAAGAAAATCTGAGCTACACTGGGCAGCGGAGCGCTGGCGCGGACCACGAGTTCGAGAATGCGTCCCAGGTCGCGCGTGAACAATACAAACGTGAAGATGGCCGCGCCGATGACGGCGTGCGAACTCACTTCACGGAGGATGTAGCGGGTGAGAATCCGCATGGGAAGCGCTTAGAATCGAAGAATAGCACGGACCTATTCCGCTTTCAGAAACAAGGCCCCCAGGGGCGGCAGCGTAAGCTTCAACGAATAGGGACGGCCATGAGTCGGCTTGGCCTCAGCATGCACTCCGCCGGAATTACCCATGTTGCTGCCTCCGTACGCGGCAGCGTCGCTGTTCAGCACCTCGCGCCAGTAGCCGGCCGTCGGCACGCCTACACGATAGCCCTCGCGCGGAATGGGAGTGAAGTTGCAAACGATGAGGACTGTATCGTTGCCCGATTCGCTCTTGCGCAGGAGCGAAATCGTGCTGGTGAGATTGTCATTGCAATCGACCCACTCGAAGCCGGAAGGATTCGTATCCAGTTGGTGGAGCGCCGGTTCGCTGCGGTAGACGCGGTTTAATTGCCCGACCCAGTTCTGCAATCCGCCGTGTACCGGATACTGAAGCACGTCCCATTCGAGGCTGCTATCGTGCGCCCACTCGCGAACCTGTCCGAACTCGTCACCCATGAACATCAACTTTTTTCCCGGCTGCGCATACATGTAGGCAAACAAAAGCCGCAGATTGGCAAAGCGCTGCCATTCGTCGCCCGGCATTTTGCCGATCAGCGATCCTTTGCCGTGTACGACTTCATCGTGTGAAAGAGGCAGGACGAAATTCTCCTGGAACGAGTACAACATGCGGAAGGTCAGCTTGCTGTGATGGTATTTGCGATGAATCGGATCCTGCTTGAAATATTCCAGCGTGTCGTGCATCCATCCCATGTCCCACTTCAAGCCGAAACCGAGGCCGCCTAGATAATCCGGCCGCGAAACCATGGGCCAGGAAGTAGACTCTTCCGCCGTGGTCTGAATATCAGGATGCTCTTTATAAACTTCTCGATTGAAGCGCCGCAGGAAATCGATGGCCTCGATGTTTTCCCTGCCGCCATACTTGTTGGGAATCCACTCTCCCTGCTTTCTCGAATAATCGAGATAGAGCATGGACGCGACCGCATCCACCCGCAGGCCGTCGATGTGATACTTGTCGAGCCAGAACATCGCGCTCGACATCAGAAAACTGCGTACTTCCGTGCGGCCGTAATTGAAGATGAGGGTCTTCCAGTCGGGATGGAAGCCCTGGCGCGAGTCGGCGTGCTCGTAGAGGTGTGTGCCATCGAAATAGGCCAGGCCGTGAGCGTCAGAAGGGAAGTGCGAAGGCACCCAGTCGAGAATCACGGCGATGCCGTGCTGGTGCAGGTAATCCACCAGATACATGAAATCCTGCGGCGTTCCGTAGCGCGAGGTTGGCGCGAAGTAGCCGGTCGTCTGATATCCCCAGGAGCCGTAGAACGGATGCTCCATCACGGGCAGGAATTCCACGTGGGTAAAGCCCATGCGCGTCACATACTCGGCCAGACGGGGCGCCGTTTCTCGGTAGGTTAAGGGGCGATTGTTCTCCTCGGGAACGCGCATCCACGAGCCGAGATGAACTTCATAAATTGATTGCGGAGCCTGCAGGGAATTGTGGCCGGCGCGTCGTTTCATCCATTCGCGATCGCCCCATTCGTAGTTTAGATCCCATACCACGGACGCGGTGCGCGGAGGTTTTTCGTGCAGAAGGCCAATCGGGTCGGCTTTGTCAACCCTATAACCGTGAGTTCGCGACTCGATATGAAATTTATAGAGAGTTCCCTTGGTAGCACCAGGGATAAACCCCTCCCAGATGCCCGATTCGCCACGGGGGACGAGCAGGTGCGCGTGGGAACTCCACGAATTGAAGTCGCCGATAACAGACACCATTCGTGCATTTGGCGCCCACACGCTGAACATCGCGCCTTCGACTCCATCGCGCGAGACGAGGTGGGCGCCCATATGTTCGTAAAGGCGGTAGTTGCTGCCTTCGTTGAAGAGGTAGAGGTCCTGATCGGAGAGCAGGCTGGGAGCGGACGGCGCGGATGTGAGGATTTCAGCCATCTTGAGTTCTTAGTGTACCGGAAGCCATGAATTGCGATATACGGAGACTGCTGTATGGGTCGGCGCGAGAGAGTCGCAGGGCGGTTCGGCAAGGTCTGCGCCACGCTCTTTGGTGCGGTTTCGATCCGTGGTGCTCGTGCTATCCTGACACTTTCCAGCCATGCCCGCCCTGCGTCTGATCTTTCTCTGGCACCAGCATCAGCCTTTTTACAAGGACTTGGTGACGGGCGAGTACCGCCTGCCCTGGGTTCGCCTGCACGCTCTGAAAGACTACTACGGCATGGTGAAGCTGCTGGACGAGTTTCCCAATGTCCACCAGAACTTCAATCTTGTCCCATCGTTAATTACTCAAATTCAGGATTATGTTGCCGGTACGGCGCAGGATCCTTTCCTCAAAGTCGCCGCTAAACCCGCGAAAGACCTGACGCCGGAGGAGCGGCAGTTTGCCCTGCAATATCTTTTTCAGGCCAATCCCGCCAACCTGATTGCACGATATCCGCGCTACTGGGAGCTGCGGGAGAAATTTCGCGAGCATGGCTACGCGCCTGAGAAAGCCGAGAAGTATTTTGAGCCGCAACACTTTACCGACCTGCAGGTGCTGTCACAGATCGCGTGGTTCGACGAATTTTTTCTCGAAGATAAAGACATCGCCGAGCTGATTAGGAAAGAGCGCGACTACTCTCTCGAAGATCAGACGTTCGTGATAACGCGCGAGCGGGAGTTGATGGGGAGGGTTCTTCCCGCGCATGCAGCCGCTGCCAAGAAGGGGTCGATCGAGATTTCAGCGACTCCCTTTTATCATCCGATACTTCCGCTCGTCTGCGATAGCTATGCGGGAGCGGTTTCCTCGCCGGGCCTGCCCTTACCGCAGAACCGCTTCAAGCACCCCGAAGACGCCCGGGAACAACTTGTGCGGGCACTCGATCTGCACGAACAAGTCTTCGGTGTTCGGCCCAAGGGAATCTGGCCTTCGGAGGGAAGTGTTTCGGAAGAGGTGTTAGCCATCGCGAGCAGCCTTGGCGTCGAATGGATGGCCACTGACGAGGGAGTTCTCGGCCGCAGCTCCGGGGTTTTCTTTCAGCGCGACGGCAACGGCCGCCTGCCTGCCCACCTCGCCGAGCGGCTCTACGACATTCATCGCTATGAGAGCGGCAAAAACTCCATGCACATGGTCTTTCGCGACCATACAATTTCTGACTTGATCGGCTTTGTCTATTCCGGCATGGATCCGAAAGACGCCGCCGCGCACCTGCTGCATAACATTAAGGAAGCGGCGCAACCCGTACTGGCGCAAGGGCGTGATGCGGTGGTTTCGGTGATCCTCGATGGCGAGAATGCGTGGGAGTATTACCCAAAATCGGGCAGGGAATTTCTGCGGCGATTTTACGATGCACTGCAAAAAGACAGTGGCGTGGAAGCGGTTACCGTTTCCGAGGCAATTGCCCGCCAGCACAACCCCTCGCCCCTGAAATCCCTCGTACCTGGTTCGTGGATTAATGCCAACTTCAACGTTTGGATCGGCGCGCCCGAAGATAATCGCGCGTGGGATTACCTTCACCACGCCCGCGAGTTTTATGCGCAGAACGCTTCCCGCGCCAGCGAGGCGCAGCGGAATCTGGCCTTCGAAGAACTCCTGATTGCCGAGGGCAGCGACTGGAACTGGTGGTACGGTCCCGAACACCATTCGGCGAATGACCGCGATTTCGACGAACTTTACCGCAAACATTTGTCGAACGTATACCAAGCTCTCGGTGCTACGCCTCCCGATTACCTTGTGCAGCCCATCACAGCGACGGAGGTGCGGCCGGCGTTCATTCCGCAAACGCATTATGTGCATCCGCGCGTGACTGGGGACAAGATTCGCTATTTCGAATGGATGGGTGCGGCGGTTTTTACCGCCGATCAGCGTCCGGGGGCGATGCATGGAAAACAATACCTGCTCGATTCTGTCTATGCGGGCATCGACGGCACATATGTTTATGGCCGGCTGGATTTTGCCGGGGATGTTCCCGAGGCGGAGTTTGATCTCGTCGTCAATGTGGAATCGTGGGCAAACGAAGAGGCGCGACCGCGGCGCGCTCTGCGCCTCGATGCGAACGTTAAAGATCGCAATTTGACGGAGTGGAAGGTCGAGGGCGGGGAGGAGTTAGCTTCTTCGACGCGGACTGCGGAGAGCGCCAGAGTCGCGCTGATGCGCAATTTTGAATTCTGCATCCCGCTGAGTCGGTTGTTGGCGAAGCCGGTTTCGATTGCGAGTTCCGCCCCGAGCGGAGGAGTGAGCCAGCAACCTAAGGCTGGCGGCGCAGACGTGGCCACGGCCAGCCGCCTGCGTCTGCGCTTTAGCATTTGGCAGAATCGGCTTCCCGTCGACGCTTTGCCGGTCGAGGGTTGGATCGAATTGATACTGGCGAGCGAAGCGGAGTTGATGGCGGCGATGTAGATCGACTGAAGGGTTCAGGGCCCAAGCAAAAGCCGGAAGCTGGCGCTTCCGGCTTTGAAAGAGTTCAAACTGTTTCATTGTCCTGCGTTAGCAATTGCCGCGGTCAGGGCCAGCGGACGATTGATCTCGAGCGTAAGTACGGTACCGGCGGGCAGCGTGGCCGAACGATGCTTGCTGAGCCAATACCCGCCACCCGAGCCGGCACCGATCGCTCCGCCAACCACTAAGCCTATTGGGCCGCCCACCAGGCCGCCAATCAGCATTCCTCCAGCGGTGCCGCCGCCCACTTCCACTTGGTCGCGACGATCGTGCCCTGAGCCTTTGAATTCGCCTTCCCGGTTCACGTCCGTGCCGGGGATGTTGGTATCAACCAGCGTAGCGTCCAGAAAAAGCCTTTCGCCGGTCGGGAGGATCAACGCTTCCGGCAGAATTCCGATGGTGGGTTTGCCCGAGATGCGGCGCGGCTCGGCCACCTTGGTGACTCGGCCTTCGATTGTGGCTCCGGCGGGAATAAGAGTCTTTCCATTGAGTACCACCGGCTGATCCAAGCGGGCCTGAAAAGGATCGCCCGGCTTGTTACTGAAGGTTGCGAGAGTTGTCTCGAGCTTCACCATCAGGGCGGTCCCGGCTGGAACCGGAGGGCTCACCTGGGCAGCGGCCATCGACGCCAACAGCACGATGCAGGATAAAACTGTCCACTTCTTCATAATTCCTCCACTGAGCCTTCCACCATGGAAAGCGTTGCATTAAATCTAGATCAGACGGATGTCCGGGACAAGCCTCGGAGTTGTCTTGGAACCAGCCAAGATAAGGCCGATGCTCATTGCAACCGGCAAGGAGGTTGTCTGAGTGCGCTCGGTCACATTCGGCCTGCTTCCCATCCGCTATAATCGAGGGTTTTGGAATCGCTGCATGGGCAGGAACTATCGCGGCGTCGGCTACCTGACCGGTCGGCTGATCAGTTTTCATTCGGACGATCCCTCCCATGCTGTGCGGGTGGACGACGATTCGCGAATCATATCCTCACACAAGGACGGAAAGGGCAACATGACGAATATTGGAGCCATCATCGGGCGCGAAGTGCTGGATTCACGCGGCAATCCGACGGTTGAGGCAGAAGTGCAATTGACGGACGGAGCTTTTGGAACGGCCATCGTGCCGAGCGGAGCATCGACGGGAGAGCATGAGGCGGTCGAGCTGCGCGACGGAGATGAAGCGCGCTTCCTGGGCAAAGGGGTGCTTAAGGCAGTCGAAAATGTGAATGGCGAGATTGCGGATGCGCTGGCAAATTGGGATGCTGCCGATCAGCGCGGCCTCGACCAGAAGATGATTGAACTGGATGGTACAGAGAACAAGGGCCGGTTGGGAGCCAATGCGATTCTG
>Ga0116105_1000095_pt1 | contig 29834 bp, 21 predicted proteins | sample June2015DPH_6_20_FD_89716 | JGI IMG/M metagenome (GOLD analysis project Ga0116105, IMG submission 89716) | Peatland microbial communities from SPRUCE experiment site at the Marcell Experimental Forest, Minnesota, USA - June2015DPH_6_10 | ecosystem: Environmental > Terrestrial > Soil > Wetlands >... | reverse complement strand
CGCCAGCTGCCCTCCCGCTGGCTGACCTGCATGCACCGTTTTCGTGCCTGCTATCTCCGGCGTTGCAAGCGAAATGGGCAACTGCAGGGCAAGCGCTGAGCGGCTGCAGCCCGAGCAGTTCGGGGACTCTTGTTCCCGACACCACCAAAGAGGTGGCGCTCGCCGGCAATACCATCCCTGCAGGCGTGTTGGATCCTAACGCGCAGTTGCTGCTGAAGGCGGGAATCTTCCCTGCGCCCACTTCCGGCAACTCGTTTATCGGCGGTAATAAGGAACCGACTTCTGGCAAGGAAGAAATTGTCCGCATCGATCATCAGTTCACGGACAAGTTCTCGATCTTCGGGCACTTCATCGCCGACCAGTCTCTGCAAACCTACGGCGAAACCCAATGGAGCGGCGACAATGTGCCGACAGTCTTCAATACTTACGGCAACCCCTCCTACAGCTTTGTGGTGCACGCGACCGAATCGATCCGTCCCAACCTGTTGAACGAAATTGGCTTCGGCTACGACGGCAACCGCATCCACATCCTTCCCCAAGGCGTTTACCAGCAGCCGTCGGGATTTAACGTACCTCAAGTCTTCACCAATGCCGTGAATGTCGATAACCGCATCCCCGACATCCATTTGGCTGGAAGTACCGGCAGTTTCTTCCAGGTCAACTGGCTGCCCTGGAACAACACCGCGAACGACTATCAGGTCCGCGATGACCTCTCCTGGACCAGAGGAGCGCACCAGTTCAAGTTTGGAGGTAGCTGGGCCTTCTACAAGAAGTCGCAGGACTACTTCGCGGAAACTCAAGGCGGCTTCGGATTTAACGGCTTCTACACCGGGAACGACTTTGCGGACTTTCTGATCGGCTACGCCCAAAGCTATAACGAGAACGCATACAAAGGGACGGGGTACTGGAACGCCATCTCTCCCGATGCCTATGTTCAAGACAATTGGCGTGCTACTCACCGATTGACTCTTAACTTGGGGTTGCGCTGGGATGGAATTCCGCACACCTATGAGCAGAACGAGAATCAATCGAATTTCTATCCCAATCTCTATAACCCCGCAAACGCGCCAGCGTGGGTTCCGGGATCGAACTTCGGTCAGATTTGCGGTGGCAACCCGCTTCCAGCGGGCTGTACCGCGGCCAGTCCCGGTATCGGCCCGGGCCCGAGCAGTATCGCGCAGCTATCGCCTTATTTGTTCTACCTGAATGGAATCGGAATTGGCGGCAAGAACGGAGTTCCCAGAGGCCTTGCCAACGATGCATGGTGGAACTTCGGGCCTCGTCTTGGTTTTGCCTTCGACCTGACCGGCACCGGAAAAACCATCATTCGCGGCGGCTACGGCCTGATGTACGAACGCATTCAGGGCAACGACATGTATAACGGCGCAACCAATCCGCCGTTTGGCGATTCCTACAACACCAATAACGTGCTGCTCTCCAATCCTGCCCAGAGCATTCCCACGGGCTCAGCCGTTAGCTCGAGCACAATTCCGATCATTCCTGGCTCAGTGACCGGCATTAACTCGTACTATCCTCCTCCACGAACCTCACAGTACAGCGCCGGAGTGCAGCAAGCGCTCGGCAGTAAGACCGTGCTTTCCGTCTCGTATGTCGGAAGCCTGGATCGCCACGAGAGCTACTGGCAGGAGGCCAATCTGCCGCCATTCGCAGATTTGCCGGCACTCCAGGGCGGAACAAGCACCACCCCGTTCAATGGGTTGGTCCCCTACCAGGGCTACACCCAGATCAAACAGGCGTATAACGGGGCGAACTCCCACTACAACTCGTTGCAAGCTGAACTGCATGGCCAACTCAGGCATGACCTGACGCTGCAGGCGGCTTACACCTTGTCTCGCGCCATCGATCCCAGCACCGGCCAAAACGGCGGCAACAATGGTTGGGACTTGTCGTGGGTAACCAATCCGTACGCCGGCTGGAGATACGATGTCGGGCCGTCGCCACTCGACCGCACTGACGTCTTCTTCGTCAACTTCGTCTATAACCTTCCGTTCTTCAACAACGCCTCGAATCACCTCTTAAAAAGGGCGGTTGGAGGATGGGAACTCTCCGGCATCGTTACCGCTGAGTCAGGCCAGCCTTACAACCTGGGTATTAACGGTTCGAACGTTGCCAGTGCGTTCCCAGGCGGCGATCTGGGCAATCGGCCAGATCTGACAGGCAGCCTCTCCTATCCCAGGACGAAAGTAGTCAGCCCCAGCGGGACTGTCACCGGTGTGCAGTGGGTCAACGCCGCATCATTTTCTATGCCGGCGGCGGGAACCTGGGGGAACTTCCCGTTTGACGGCGTACGAGGTCCCGGACGCGACAACTGGAACCTCGCGCTGTTCAAAAACTTCGTCATCAGCGAAGCTCGCGGCTCTTCCTTCCAGTTCCGGGCGGAGAGCTTCAACACCTGGAACCACACTCAGTTCGGAGGTGCGGGACAGAACGGAGGATTCAGCAACAACTATGCGGGCTGCGTCCCTGGAACGGCCGGGTGCACCAGCAATTTCGGCCAAGTGACGAGCGCGTTCGACCCACGCGTCTTCCAGCTCGGCGCTAAACTGATCTTCTAGTGAATTGCAGTAAACACATTCAGCCCCGCTCACAGCAACGTCTGTGGATCGGGGCTTTTTCTTTTCACCGTGAGCCTGGCAACGCAGCCTTGCGCATTTTTCTTGGAAGGTATTTCTTAAATCGGTTTTGAAAGGGCATGGCTTCAGCCGTGCCGCTTGGGTCAAGAAAAGATGCGGGCTTTAGCCCCTGAGGGACGCGGCGTTTCACCCCTTGCTTCATAATGAGATGACCTTGGGCGCGGGAGCACCAATCTGACTACCAATCTGACCGCCAATCTGACAAAGTTAGGCGCATTGGGCTTACTTGTAACGTTCGCGGTGATTCACAGCCAAACGCTCGCCTCGCAGGTACCGAGCCCCTCGGCCGCGATCGATCTTGAGCGGCAGGGCAAGTTTGCCGAGGCCGCCGAAGTTTGGCGCCAAGTCGTCAAGCAAAACCCCTCCGACTCCGCAGCTCTCGCCAGTCTCGGGGTCGATCTCTCGCGGCAGGCGCGATACTCCGAGGCCGCAGCCGCCTACAAAGCCGCGCTCGCACTGAATGCCTCCTTACCCGGCATCTCCCTCAATCTCGGCTTGGCCGAGTTCAAACAGGGGCATTTCGAGGCTGCGATCGCGCCCCTCAAGGCCGCATGCAAACAGGATCCTTCGAGTGCGCAGGCGCGCACCCTGCTGGGAATGAGTTATTACGGGACTAGCCATTTTAACGACGCGGTCCGGTATCTCGATCCCTTGGTGCGATCCGATCCGGAGAATGTTGAGCTTCGACAAGTGCTGGCGCAAAGCTGTCTGCAGGCGAAGAATTATTCCTGCGCCCAAAAACAATTTAAGAAAATTGTCGAGCAGAACCCCAACTCTGCGGCTGCGCACATGTTGACCGGAGAAGCGCTGGACGGCCTGCAAAAAGATCCCGAAGCCATCGCCGAATTTCAGGAAGCGGCGAAGGTTTCACCCGAAGAGCCAAATGTGCATTTCGGGCTTGGCTATCTTTATTGGAAATCGCACCAATACGACGAAGCCGTGCGCGAGTTCCGGCGTCAACTGGAGATCGATCCCAATCATGCCCAAGCACTGGCGTACCTGGGAGACATCGAAATGAAAAGATCAGACCTCGATGACGCCGCTTCTTTGCTCCGCAAGGCTGTATCGATCCAGGATAATCTTCGCTTGGCCTACTTGGATTTGGGAGCGATCCTAATGGAGCAGAAACACTACGCAGAAGCGGTAACCATGCTGCAGCGCTCCGTGAAACTCGATGGCACGCAGCCTGACGCCCACTACCGCCTGGCGCGCGCATACCAGGCAATGGGCAACACTGCCGACGCGCAAAAAGAACTTGCCGAAGTACGCGAACTGCACCGCAAGGCTGACGAGCCGCTCGCATCAAAAATTCCGGAACCGCCTCCGCAGCTGCATCCGTGAACGGCTAGCGCATCGCATCAAAGACGCAATAGATCGAGCCGAAGTCCTCACGGTTGGCGTCTGGGTGAGAAGCGAAAGCAATAGAAAAGGCCGACGGCCAACAACAGCGCACCCCACCAAACATCGGCATGCAGATTGAAAAGCACCACGGTAGGGCTGCTCGGAGGATTCAATAACCGATAGATCCCGGCGGACAAAATCAGAGCCCCATCCACTGCCAGCGAGATGCCAATGAAAAACCAAATCGAGATCGAAAAATTGTCTTTCACAAGCGCTCCCTGACGTTCATACGTCGCCGCTCATCGCGGAAATCATTCACCAGAAAATCGTATTTACCAGAAAATCGTGTCTACCAGAAAATAATGTTCAGCACGAAGAAAAATACTGCCACCACCGCCGCCCAGAAAAGCGGCTTCTCATAGAAATGTACCTGCCCAATCGACGGAACTTCCGTCAAGCCGTATACCAAACCGTTCAGCGCGGCCTCCGGCACGGGCTTCGTCGCGAGGCTTACCATAACGGTCACCACCACGCATGTAATAAATGACCACAGAGCCTGATACATATCCTGCGCGAGCCCCTTGGCATGCGGCGAAAGCGCCACATAACGCAATGCGGCCGGATCAACTTTTACCCACGTCCACATGCTGATTGAACACAGCGTCCCGCACAGCAAGCCCCAAAATCCGCCGGCGGCAGTAGCGCGCTTCCAAAGCATTCCGAGCACAACCGTGCCAAAAAGCGGAGCGATGAAAAAACTAAACAGCGCCTGCACATAATCCATGATGCTGGCAAACTGCATCACCAGATACGCTGTGCCCACGCTGATCAACACCCCGACTATGGTCGTCCAGCGGCCCATGTTGACATAGTGATGGTCGCTTCCTCGCTTGTTAATCAGCGGGCGATAGATGTCATAAGTCCAAACCGTAGTGAAGGCGCTGACGTTACCCGCCATTCCCGACATAAATCCCGCGATCAGCGCGGTAACTCCCAAGCCCAGCAGACCCGGACCGAAATACCGAGCCATCATGAGCGGGAGAACGTCGTTATAACTGTGGGCTCCGGTGAGTGTGGCCACCGACTCCGGCACCAATTTTTCCGGCAACACTGCCAGACCGAGCAACCCTGGCAGAATCACAATAATTGGAACCAGCATCTTGAATCCGGCGCCGATGATCGGCGCCATCTCCGCGCTGCGAATGTCTTTCGCCGCCAGAATGCGCTGCACCACCAAAAAGTCAGTCGTCCAATAGCCCATCGAGATCACGACCGCGAGGCCGAAAACGATTCCCACCCAATTAATCCCCATGGGATTATTGCTGAACGATCCGAGGCCCGCCCACAAATGCACATACTGCTCGGAGGCGCGTTGCGCAATCTGCAACTTCAAATTCGACCAACCGCCGGCTTCGTACAGACCGAGAATTGGAATCAGCAAAGCACCCGCCCAGATCAAGAAGAATTGCAGCACTTCGTTGAAGATCGCCGAGCGCAGCCCGCCCAAAGTTACGTAGATTGCGACCGTCAGCGATGAGACCCAAATACTGAAGTTGATGTCCCAGCCGAGAACAATCTGCATGACCTTGGCCATGGCAAACATGTTGACGCCGCTCATCAGCACGGTCATGAAAGCGAAGGAAACTGCAGAAAGCGCGCGGCTGGGCTCGCCGAAGCGCAACTTCAAATATCCCGGCACGGAATGAGTTTTTGAAATGTAATAGAACGGCATCATGACCAGCGCGAGGAACAGCATCGCCGGTATAGCCCCGATCCAATACCAATGCGCGGCCAGAATGCCGTACTGGTAGGCCGATCCCGCCCATCCCATCAGTTCAAGCGCGCCCAGATTGGCGGAAAGAAAACTTAAGCCTGCAACCCATGCCGTCATCTCGCGGCCGGCCATAAAAAAATCTTCGCCGGTATTGGCGCGTCCTTTTAAATACCAGCCGATCGACAGCACCAAAGCAAAGTAGAAAATAATGATCGCAAGATCGACGGCGGAGAGATGAACCAGTTGGGTTGGAACGGCGAGCATCGCCGTTAGAAGTGTCATCGCCGATTATTCCCCATTCGCTCCTCCAAAAAGCTCGCGCTATCTCACTCCCAGCAACAGATCCACAGTCAGTTGATCCAGGCGCTCGTACGGCAAACGCTTTTGCATGATTCTGTCTTTATCGAAAGCATGATTCAGCAGCTGCGAAGCGCCTTCCTGCGAGTAATCGCCAATTTTCGGCGCGTTGCCGTTGCTCGAAAGCTCGGTGAGAATGTCCTGGATCTCGCTGTCATGATTCCAGCGACAGGCTTTCTCCTTGAGGATCAGATAAGTCCGCATGCAGCCGCGAGCGAAATCCTTTACGCCCTCGTAATCCTCTGTTCGATAGGCATGGGCATCGAAGTGGCGCGGCCCCGCGTAGCCCACATCCTCAAGGAATTTCACCAGCCAAAATGCCGCTTTAGGATTCGCGGAACCGAAGCGGAGATCCTGATCGTATCGCCCCGGCATTTGATCATTCAGATCGATGTGAAACAGCTTGCCGGCTTCCCATGCCTGCGCCACGGCGTGCATGAAATTAAGCCCGGCCATGTGTTCGTGCGCCATCTCTGGATTTACGCCAACCATCTCCGGATGATCGAGCGTGGGAATGAAACCCAGATAACTGCCGGTTGTGGACATATAAATGTCAGCCCGAGGCTCGTTGGGTTTGGCTTCGAGTGCGAACTTCATCCCGTATCCGCGATCAATGTTGTATTGGCAGAGGTAATTCACCGCTTCGCGCAATCGTTTGACCGCTTCATCGGCTGCGCGGCAAGCATCGGTTTCAACGCCCTCGCGCCCGCCCCACAAGACAAAAATCTTCGCGCCTAACTCAGCGCCAATATCCATAGCCCGCATAGTCTTCTGCATAGCGTAAGCACGGACCTCGGGATCGTTGGCGGTGAATGCGCCGTCGCGAAAAACCGGATGAAAGAACAAGGAGACGGTAGTCATGGGCACGACCACACCATTCTCCTCGCATGCCTTCTTAAATGAACGCACGCTGGAGTCGCGTTCCGCGGGAGTCGCGTCGATGGGCACCAGGTCGTTGTCGTGCAAATTCACGCCCCACGCGCCCACTTCCGCCAGCATCGAGACGATATCATTCGGCGAAATTACTGGCCGCACAAAATCTCCGAAGGGGTCGCGTCCTCGATTTCCGACAGTCCATAGACCGAAGGAAAATTTGTGCTCCGCTTTAGGTTGGTAGTCGCTCAGCCTTGTCATTCGTCAACTCTCCCAAAACTTCCCACTGCGGTGCTCAGCTTAGAATCGCCTTCATGCTGGGATAGATGCGCCGGTACGATTCGTAGGCGCGACTCATTACCCGGGAGTCCCGAACATTGGGCGCGGTCGTCGCGGCAACGCGCACGACCGCCGCGCAGGCAGCATCCACGGTCGACCAAACTTTTGCGCCGACTCCGGCTAGAATCGCGGCACCGTACGCCGCGCCTTCTTCCACCGCGACCGTTTCGACGGCATGTCCGTAGACATCGGCCTGAATCTGCCGCCAGAGCGCCGACCGCGCGCCGCCGCCACCCAGGCGAATGCTTTTCACGGGAACATCGATTTGATCGAAAATCGTGAACGTATCGCGCAAGCTGAAAGCCACGCCTTCCAAAATCGCGCGCACCACGTGCGCGCGCGTGTGCGACGCAGTCAAGCCCACCAGCATTCCGCGGGCAGTAGCATCGAGATACGGCGTTCGTTCGCCCATCAGGTAAGGCGCCCATAGCAGGCCATCGGATCCAGCCGGAACCTTTGCGGCCATCCGTGTGAGATCTTCGTAGGAATCCGTGTGGCCATTGATAGCGCCAAACTGATCGCGGAACCAGCGCAAAGAAAGTCCTGCAGCCTGCGTAACTCCCATCACCAGCCAGCGATTCGCCAGACCATGGCAAAAACTGTGCACGCGCCCCTCGGGATCAAGCGCAGGAAGATTCGTTGCCGCGAGAACAACTCCCGAGGTTCCAATGGTTGCACTCACAGCTCCCGGCGAGACGGCGCCAATGCCAATCGCTCCAGCCGCTTGATCTCCGGCCCCGGCTACGACGGGCGTTCCGCTCAGCAATCCCGTTGCCGCCGCGCCAGCTTCCGAAACTCTTCCGCAAATCTCGGGCGATTCATAAAGAGCGGGCAGTAAGGCAGAGTCCATCTGAACAAAATCTAAAATCTCCTGCGACCAACGGCGATGCGCCACGTCCAGTAAAAGCGTTCCCGAAGCGTCGGCAAGATCTGTGGCGCGTTCGCCAGTCAGCCGATAGCGGACATAATCCTTCGGCAGCATTAGTGATCGGACGCGGCCCCAGTTTTCAGGTTCGTTCTCGCGCACCCAGAGGCATTTGGTCAGCGTGAAATTGGGGAGAGCGGGATTGCAGGTGAGCTGGCGTAAGCGTTCAGCGCCGATTGTCGCTGTGAGTTCGTCCGCCTGCTTTTGAGTCCGGACGTCACACCAGATCAGCGCGGGCCGTACTACCTGCCCTTGCGAATCCAGGAGAACGGCGCCATGCATCTGTCCGGAAAAACCGACGCAGGCGATCTGTTCACTACAAATGCCGCTCTGGGTCAACACCTTCCTGGTCGCCAGGCCGCAGGCCCGCCACCAATCGGCCGGATCCTGTTCTGCCCAACCGATCTGCGGAGAGGCAAAAGGGCGATGCTCCTCGGCGGAGGATGAAATTACCTTTCCGCTCTCGTCGATGACGAGCGCGCGAGTGCCTCCCGTACCTATGTCAATCCCAAGAAAGTAAGTCGCCACAGTCACTTACCGGCTAAAGCAGGAAGGATTTCCGGTTCTCGCTCACTTTTCCGTGTACGTTAACGACAAGGTATATTATCACGTGATTGCACTCTAGGTTACAAAATATACACCGTCTCTGCGGCAGGGAAGGAACGGGCATGAAGAGCCAGTTTGCAAAAATGTGCGCAGTCGTCATCCTCACCGCCAACGGAGTGTACGCGGTTGCAGCCCAGCAACCAGCCGTCATTCTTGATCGCGATGGCAGCACCATCACGCTCGAACCGTACGCGCCGAATATTATTCGCGTAACTCTGAGCACGCTCAGGGATTCGGCTTTCGCGGCTCCCGGCTATGGCTTCGTAGCGACCGCTTCAATGCAAGATTGGGTCCATGAGAAAAATGACGATGGCGACGGCGATATTTATCGCTCCTCTCGACTCATCGTTTCCGTAGCCGCAAACAAGCCCCATCCGCGATCATCAACTCAGTCAGACATCTCGAAATATTTCCACGGCGCGAATCCACCAGCCCACATCACTATCAGCACCCCGGGCGGCAAAACCCTCTTGGAGATGACGAACTGGTGGATGTCAGTTCCGAACTATAAAGATGACAATGCCGGCATTTTGCAAAACAAGCGTCCCTCCGACGCGCCTTTCTATCGCGTAGGCGCGACCTTCCGATCGCCCAATCACGAACACTACTACGGTCTGGGCCAGAATCAGGAAGGGTTTCTCGACCACCGCGGTCACACCGTCGAGTGCTGGCACAACTACCTAGCCACGGGCGGGCCCAGCATCTGCGTGCCGTTCGTCGTTACGAATTATGGTTACGGCATGATCTGGGACAATCCTTCGAAGACCACAATCAAACCCGGATTCAACGAGCGAGTGGAGTGGGATTCCGAAGTTGGAGATCGCGTTTCATTTTTCGTCATCGCTGGCAACAATACCGACGAAATTTACTCCGGCTATCGATTGTTAACAGGCGCAACGCCGATGCTTCCGAAGGCTGCCTACGGCTACATTCAATGCAAGCAGCGTTATTCCAGTCAGGCCGAGGTGCTCGACGTGGCAAAAGGATATCGCGACCGCCATCTTCCCGCCGACATGATCGTGGTCGATTGGTTTTATTTCTCGAAGATGGGGCAGATGGATTTTGTTCCAGAATCATGGCCGGATCCAGCGGCGATGAACCGGCAACTGCACGAAATGGGGTTTCAGTCGATGATCAGCGTGTGGCCCCGCTTCATCAAAGGCTCCCGCTATTATGATTTCCTGAAAGATAAAGGCTGGTTCGAACATCTCGCCGACGGCACGCCCACCGATGGCGAGCCTTACGACTTGGCCGGCTCCGACATCGACACCACGAATCCCGATGCAGCGCGCTGGTACTGGGACACGATTCGCGACAACATCATCAGCAAAGGCTTCGACGCGATTTGGGCCGATGAAACCGAACCCGATCTTCCACCCGATGGCAGCTATTTTTACGCCGGGCCCGGAACGCGCTACTTCAATATTTATCCCCTGCTGCATACGGCCGCCATCTACGATGGCTTCCGTCGCGACGTGAAACACCGCGCGTTAATTCTCTCTCGCGACGCCTATCTAGGCTCTCAGCGCAACGGAACGATGGTGTGGTCTTCCGATATTTATCCCACATGGGACACGCTGAAGCGCCAAATCCCAACAGGCCTCGACTTCGCAGCTTCCGGAATGGCGTACTGGACCAACGACATTGCCGGATGGCAGTATCTGCCGCGCGAACACCATCCCGACCACACACCATTACTCGATCCTTCCGATGCCCGCGACAACGTTGGCGGTTACGACGATTACCCCGAACTCTACACACGCTGGTTTGAGTACGCCAGTTTTCTTCCGATCTTCCGAACGCACGGCAGCCGCAACTTCAACGAAGTGTGGTCGTACGGGAAAGCCGCTGAACCCATTTTGGAGAAGTATTTAAAGTTGCGCTATCAACTGCTGCCGTACATTTATTCACTCGCCTACAAAACGCACGAAACCGGCGCGCCCTTTATGCGCGCACTGTTCATGGATTTTCCCAATGATCCCAAAGTCGCCGATCTCGGCGATGAATACATGTTCGGCCCATCATTTCTGGTCGCTCCAGTCACAGATCAAGGAGCGACCAGCCGGATGGTTTATCTTCCGGCGGGCGCGGACTGGTACAACTATTGGACGAACGACCGCATTCACGGCGGGCAAACGATTCGCGCCGCAGCCCCGATTGATACTTTGCCGCTGTTCGTCCGCGCAGGCTCGATCATCCCGATAGGCGAGCCGATCGAGAGCACAAAAGAAACTCAGAAAATCGCTAAGATTCGTATTTACCCCGGCGCCGATGCCGATGCCACTCTGTATCAAGACGACGGCTTAACCTACGCATACGAAAACGGCGATAGCAGCCTTACCCACCTGCACTGGGACGATGCCCGGCAAAAACTGGAGCACACTGGCGCACACGCCTGGACGGAGCCTGATTCCGCAATCATCGAACTGGTCAAGCCTAACGCACAAACCTCCCATTAATGAAGGTCGGAGACACATCAGGCGATCAGGCCCAGGCTTCGGATCGTAATAATCCGGATCGCAATAATAGTAATGAATACAAGCTAATTAAGAAGACATGCGGCCCCCTTTGGCTCTGAACGTGCCGAAGATGCGCTCGGTCCTCGCAAGCCTAAGGTCATCCTTAATAAGGATATTGGCCGAAAATTGGGTGTCCTTCTGATTTTCCTCGACCATGCACTTTCGGGACCTTACAGCTTTAGCGACCGAACGGCAGACTAGTTTTTCAGCTTGAGGGGCTGATCGCAGACGTTTCCCTAAAAAACTCAATTATGAGCCACTTCCCCGCCCGAAGGTCCCCATTCCTTCTGCTGGCTTTAACAGCTCTGGCCGCCTTGATCGGATGCCAGGGATTCAGCTCGTCGAATTCCGGGTCCCAAAATAGTCCGCAGAGCCCGCAGGCAGGCGATTTGACGGCCGCTCCCGCCAGCATCGCCTTTGGCAACGTCCAGGTCGGGACCACGCAGAGTCTTTCCGATACTCTGACCAATACGGGAGCCTCGGACCTCACCATCACGCAAGTCTCCGCTTCCAGCGCCGGGTTTACCACCAGTGGCCTCAACCTGCCCGTGACTTTGTCAGCCGGGCAAAGCACCACCTTCAGCGTCGTGTTCACTCCTCAGGCCGCCGGTGGCGCGACCGGAACTCTTGCCCTTACCAATAGCGGTTCGGGCAGTCCGCTGAGCATCGCGCTCACCGGAACAGCCGTAACCGCGGGCAGTCTAGCGGCAAGTCCCGCAAGCATAAACTTCGGAAGCGCGGTCATCGGCGCTACCCAAACCCAAACCGAAACCCTCACGAATTCAGGCGGCGCCAATCTCACCATTTCGCAGGTAACTGTTTCCGGTTCAGGGTTCAGCTATACCGGGCTGACCCTCCCACTCACCCTGGCTCCCAACCAAAGCACAACCTTCGGAACTGCGTTCACCCCGACGGCCACCGGCGCGAGTAACGGCAGCTTATCGATCACGATCAGCGGATCGAGCACTACCGTCGATGTAGCCTTGTCCGGAACTGGAACCAGTGGAGCCACCGGCGCGACTTTGGCCGCGATCCCGGTGAGCCTGACCTTCACTGACGTTCAGGTGGGAAAGAAACAGTCGCAGAGCGCAACTGTTCAGAATACCGGCGGTGCCAGCGCGACCATTTCCCAGATCGCCGCCTCGGGCACCGGCTTCAGCGTGTCCGGCATAAGCACGCCCCTCACTCTGTCGGCGGGGCAAACCGCGTCTTTCAGCGTCACTTTCGCACCCCAGTCCGCTGGCAATTTCACCGGAAACATTGCGATTTCGTCCAGCGCCTCAAACCCGACCTTGAATCTTCCCTTGACCGGTTCGGCAATCGCAGCCTCCTCTGGTCAACTTAACGTCTCACCGTCTACGATCAGCGTAGGCAATGTAACCGTCGGAACCAGCGGAACTCAAACTGCTACCCTCACCGCCAGCGGCGCGTCAGTTGTCGTCTCCTCCGTTGACGTCGGCGGTTCAGAGTTCTCGATTACCGGGCTGTCATTCCCGGTAACGCTATCTGCGGGCCAAAGCGTGAATTTCACCGTCACGTTCTCGCCGCAGTCGAGCGGTGCAGCTTCAACGACGGCATCTTTTACCAGCAACGCTGCCAACTCGCCCTCTTCCGCAACCCTCACCGGAACTGGCGTCGCCGCTCCCGCCCACACGGTCGGCCTGAGTTGGAATGCAGACCAATCTCCCAACGTGACCGGATACAACGTCTATCGCCGGCAGGGAACCTCCGGAAACTATTCGCGAATCAACTCCTCTCTTGTCCCCACCACCGATTACAATGATGCCTCCGTCTCCGACGGCCTCACCTATTATTATGAAACTACTGCCGTCAACTCGAGCGGCGAAGAAAGCGCACCCTCATCCCCGGTTCAGGCAGTGATTCCTCCGCCATAGCCGATTCCGTCTCAAGCTTCGCCACGACCGCAGTTTGCAGGCAAAAACTGGTCCTCCGGGATAGCTCGGTGCGATATTGCAAGGGTCTGCTAACAAAGTCGCAGAAATTATCACCCTTGACACTTCTCCAATTCGCGCTAAAGTAGCCGAAGGCCGAAGTGGCAGTATTTTCTATTCTGCTCCTTTGCCTCCCCCCGAATTCTTCGTCTGAACCAGGAGAAGTGTGATGAAATCAGTGAATTTTTGGGCTGGCGTGGTGCTCGTGGCGCTGTTGTCTATCTCGCCTTTCGCTTTTGGCCAGAACATCGGCCACCATCAAGCGCTCCAAGCCGTCTCCGCTGCGAACCTGCCCGCAACTCTGCTGACCGCAGTATTCGGACCTCGAGGCGGGGGCAGCACTCAACATAGCAACGACTCGGGCTGGGGTGGCGGCGGCAATGGTGGTGGCGGCAATGGCTGCGGCCAGGGCGGCAACGGGGGCTGGGGCGGCAATGGTGGTAACAACGGCAACGGTGGCTGGGGCGGCGGCGGCAACGGCGGCAACGGCGGCTGCGGTGTTCCCGAAGGTGGTAGCTCGCTCGCATATCTAGCCTTCGCTGGTCTGGTTTGCGCCGGGGCAATGGTATATCGAACTCGCTCTCTGGCACCCAAAGCCAACTAAGCGCGAAGTCTAACTTTGGATTAGGTTTCAAAAAGGAACTGCGGCGTGTCCAAATCGGGCACGCCGCTTTCTTTTGTGCGGCGACCAGGCAAAGCCGCCAGCCGAAGTCCGCCGCCACGCAGCCACGAAAGGTCGCTCGACTCCTCGGCGCGAGATTAAGACCAGCGTCTTTCAAGGACCGCTCGGACACGTTGCAACCGCCTGCAACCCTTTCCGCCTCCACGTTTCGAAGGTCGCAAGATATGGATATAAAGTGCAAGGGTTTGCAACGTTGCCTTGAAACGAAGCCCGCCACCGTTTTCGCGGCACAAACAGGCATTCCGTAATTGATAAATGATTTATAATCAGTACGTTAATTGGCACTGCAGGTTCGTGAAACCGCTCCTGGGCCGACTAGTGCGCTCGCCTGCAATCTGCATAGCACGGAAGTACCATGTCAATAGGTACGAAGTGCCCTTGCAACGCTCTGCAATCCCCTGTAATTTGGTGACATCCCGGCCACTCGCCGCAGCGAAATTGGTCTAGTGTATGCAAGCCCAATCGTTCTGCGAAGATGGTGAGGTAAGGACCGGAAAGTGCGGAAGGATTCCCGGGCGCATGGTATGGCAGTTTTTCACCGCAATCGGGCTAAAAATTCACCACCTTGCAAAGTTCGCGATGTAACATTCACATGTGTAGGCGCACTATAGGGACAGCGCACAGAATTGTGCGACCTTCACTTTTCTTTGGCATCAAATTTGCACTTAGATGTGCAACGCTTGACAAGAAGGGCGTAGCTGCACAAAGAAACATAGTGATTAGTTGTAAAACTTTCGTTGGCAGTGTTGTTTCCTCCCCTGATTCTGCCCGGTAATTCTGGATGGCACGGAGTTGTTAAGTCCGGTCATGCCTGGATTGCTTTGCAGTTCTGTTGTCTTCCCCGGTGTGGTTCCCCCTCGGATCTCGTTTGAGATCCTGACAACGACCGACGTGTATTCAATTTTGGGGTCACCTGAGAAGCGTGACTTAGAGGGCGAAGCTATGGCCAGCAGCGGCGTATCACTCGCGGTTCCGCAGATTATTCAACAGAATGTTCCGCTGGTTGCAGCGGTCGAGTCCGCCCAAGTCGAGAGCTGGTACAGCCTGCATACCCGTCCGCGCCATGAAAAAATTGTTGCCCAGCGCCTGCAAGAGCGCGGGGTCGCTACCTACTTGCCGCTCATCACCGAAGTGCACCGATGGAGCGATCGCAAAAAATCCGTGCAGATGCCGCTGTTCAGTTGTTACGTCTTTGCCAAGTTCGTCCCAAATCGGACCGAGCGTCTGCGAGTTTTGCGGGTTGATGGAGTATTCGGGCTGGTAGGCGCAAAGGGCGAAGGCTCTCCCATTCCCGACGAACAGATCGACGCCGTGCGCAACCTGGTCGAAGGAGAGATTCCCTGGTCCAGCCACCCCTTTCTCAAAATCGGCCAGCGAGTTCGCATTCGCAGCGGCGCGCTCGACGGTCTGGAAGGCATCCTGGTTTCGCGCAACGGCGACCGCACACTCGTGATTTCAGTCGATGCCATTCAACGCTCGCTCGCCGTCCGCGTCGAAGGCTACGAAGTAGAGCCAGTCTAAAGCCGCAACCCTGATTACAAGAAGTCATCCTCCCAGCCGGGAAGGATCTGCTCACCCTTGACAGAAAATCACAACTTGGAAAATCACAATCTGGAAAGCCGCCGCGAAGAAGTTCGCCTGCTGGTCGTCAGCCGCGAATCGTCTCTTCTTCGTCTGCTCTGGTCTCTCGAAGAGGCGAGTCCCTGGCATCTGAGCACTGCCGCCAATGGATGGGATGCCATGGAGCGCTTGCAGTCCGAGGCCGCGCCGCACCTTTTAGTGCTGGATATCTCCCGCGGAGATGTCGATAGCCTGCATTTTCTCCGCTGGGTGCGCCGCCTGAACCGCGATCTTCCGGTTGTGCTGCTCTGCCATCCCGAGGAGGCGGCGCAAGCCAAAGAGGAAATGCGCAAGGGCGCTGGGGAAATTCTAATTCGTCCGTTTGAAACGAAGCAGCTGGAATTCGTGATCCGGCGCCAGTTCGCGCCGGCCGCAGAGGCGGAGGACAACATGGTCAGCACAGTGAGCAAGGACATCGAGCCGCTCGGCGACGACATATTTTTCGTCGGCGCCAGCCTTATCATGCAGAAGCTGCGGGCGCAGGCGGCGCTGATGGCGAAAACTGATGTGCCGGTGCTGATTCTGGGCGAGCGCGGCGCGGGCAAGTTTACCGTCGCCAGCCTGATTCACAACCTTTCGGTCCGCTCCGGCTTCAAGCTGCGCCGCATCAACTGCGCGCAAATGCCGGAGTCGGTGCTCGAAGGCGAGCTGTTCGGCGGCGACGCAACCCGCGGAGGTTCCGGCAAGGTCGCAGCCGGCGAAAAGGGCACCATCTTTCTCGACGAAATCACCGCGCTGCCCGCTTCGCTGCAGGCCAAATTAGTGCAGATTCTGCAAAATGACGAGCTGCGCGGCGCCGCCGCTATTTCCGCGCCGCTGCGCATCGTGGCCGCCAGCAGCCTTAATCTCGAGCGCGCTTTGGCGGAAAAGTGGTTGCGCGAAGACCTTTATTACCGGCTGAGCGCCTTTACCGTGCACGTGCCGCCGCTGCGCCAGCGCAAGGACGAGATCCCCATCCTTCTCCGCTATTTCATGCACCAGCTGGCCAAGCACTACAGCCTGCCGCCGCGAACCTTTACCGCCGGCTTGCTCGAGGCCTGCCAGCGCTACTCCTGGCCGGGGAATCTGCGGGAGATGGAAACCTTCGTGAAGCGCTATTTGGTCGCCGGCGACACCGAGACGGCGATGCGCGAGATGTCCCTCCCGTCGGACGAGGACGGCGCACTTCCGGCCCCGCGCTGGCCGGTGGAAGCTGCGGAGGAGGAAATCGCCGCGGAGGCGAAAGAGGCCCGTCCGGAATCCCTCAAGTCGCTCATTCAGGGAATCAAATCGGAGGCGGAGAAAAATGCCATCCGCGCCGCGCTCAAAACCACGGGATGGAATCGCAAAGCCGCCGCGCGCCTGCTGCGCGTCAGCTATCGCACCCTGCTGTACAAGATCGAGCAATATCAGATGCGCGCCCCCGAGCCTTTTCTTTCTTCGTTTCCCGCCGCGGAGCTTTTAAGCTATGAAGAGGTCAAGGGCAACGGGAAGGCAAGTTGAAGCCAGCCCCGCCTGAACTCTTTGAAGGCAACTCGCGATGAAATTCAATTTCAGTGAGCGGTGGAACAATCGAATGGCGCTGCTGGCGCTCGTCCTCGTGCTGTGCGCATCGGGGTTCGCGGCCGCGCAGTCCCCGGCTCCCGCGCCGGCCGACTCCAATTCGGCATCGAAGCCGCACGACGACAGCTTTGTAATCGGCAACGACGATGTGCTGGCCATCAATGTCTGGAAAGAGCCCGACATCTCGCGTTCCATCCCGGTGCGCTCCGATGGGAAAATTTCTCTGCCTCTGGTCGGCGAAGTGCAAGCCGCCGGCATGACGCCGGCGAAACTTGAAAAAGAAATTGCCGTCCGGCTGAAGAACTACATTTCCGAACCCGAAGTCACGGTGATGGTGCAACAGGTCAACAGCCAGAAATTCAATATTCTGGGTCAGGTGGTGAAGCCCGGCTCCTACATGATCGCCAACTCCACCACCGTGCTCGACGCCATCGCGCTGGCTGGCGGCTTCCGCGACTTCGCCAAGAAGAAATCGATTTACGTTCTCCGCCAGGGCCCGACCGGGGAGTCACGCATTCCCTTCAACTACAAAGACGTCAGCCAGGGCAGGAACATGGCGCAGAACGTCAAGCTTGAGCCCGGCGACACCATCATTGTTCCGTAAATATCGTCCCGTAAATAACGTCCCGTAAATAATGAACGCCGCAATCACAATTCGTTCTGCCATGCTGCTGTTACTCAGCGCGCCCCTATGCGTGCAGGCACAGCAAGGCCAGACTCAGCCATCCGCTCCCGCGCCGGCCGCCAGCGCGCCTCTGCTGAGTGTTCCCGGCAACGGCAGCAATGAAGGCGACGCCAACTTCGATCCTACCGTCGCCGGAGACCGCATGCTCACGCCGCCTCCGGTGAGTGGGCAGAGCTATCCGCTCGCGCCCAGCTCCGAGGAAAAAGCCAACTACATCCGCGGCGGAGTGATCTTCGACGCGGCTTACTCCGACAATGTCCTGGGATCAACCAGCGCCACCCCGGTCAGCGACGTGAGCTATTCCGTCTTCCCCACCGTCACGCTGGATGAAACCACCACCCGGCTGCACACGCTGCTCACCTATGCCCCCGGCTTCACTTTCTATCAGCGCACCAGCGGCTACAATCAGGCCGATCAAAATGTCTCCATCGACTTGCGCTATCGCTTGAGCCCGCATGTAACCGTCAGCCTGCGTGATTCGTTGCAGAAGACCTCGAACGTCTTCAATCAGCCCGACCAGGGTTTGGGCGTCGCCGTCTCCGGTTCCGCGCAGGCGCTCAACAATTCCATCGTCGCGCCCCTGGCCGACCAGCTCTCGAACACCGGCGGCGCGGGAATCACCTATCAATACGGCGCCGACTCGATGATCGGGGCCAGCGGAACTTTCACCAATTTGCACTACGCCAATCCCAGCCAGGTGCCCGGACTCTTCGACGGCGCAACGCGCGCAGGCTCGGCCTTTTACGCCCACCGCCTCTCGCCGCGCAACTACATCGGTGCGACCTATCAATATCAAGAGTTGCTCGCCTACCCCACAGGCGGCACGAACCAGACGCAGACCCACGGCATACTCGCTTTCTACACTTTCTTTCCAGCAACCCATTTCTCGGTCTCACTGTTCGGCGGCCCGCAATATTACAACTCCGGTGTGCAGATCGTGGCCGCCGGTGTCGCCCCCATTCCGGCGGCGAATGCTTGGACGCCGGCAGCCGGCGCAAGCCTGAACTGGCGGCTGCCCCGCGGCAATGTTGCCCTCAGCTATCTCCATACCGTCAGCGGCGGCAGCGGACTGGCTGGCGCAGTCGAACTCGATAGCGCCGCCGTCTCGGTCGGGCGGCAGATTACCCCCAACCTCAGCGCCCACATCGCCGCCTCTTACGCCAACAACGGAGTCCTGGCGGTTTCGACCCTGGGTGGCCACTCCGCTCTGGCCAGCGCCGCGCTCGAGCGCCAGGTCGGCCAGCATGTCGGTCTGCAAGCCGGGTACACCCGCCTGCACCAGACCTACTATTTTTTCTCCGCCAATCCCGACACCAACCGGGAGTGGGTTTCCGTCAGCTATCAGTTTTCCCGGCCCCTCGGGCGATAATTCATCGGGCGATAATTAAAGAACCGACAACAAAGAGAATATTCACATGGTTGAAGAATTAGAAGAATCCACTTCCGAAGGTTTTGATCTTCAGCGTTATCTGGGCATCGTCCGCCGCCGCCACATGCAGTTTCTCGTCCCGCTGCTGGCGGGCTGGCTCCTGGTTTGGGGCTCGAGCTGGCTGCTGCCTTCGCGCTACCGCTCCAATATGTCGATCCTGGTCGAGCAGCCCACCATGCCGCGGGACTACGTCACGCCCAACGTCAATGACGATCTGCAGAGCCGCATGCAGAGTCTGGCCCAGCAGATTCTCAGCCGCAGCCGCCTGCTGCGCATCATCGATCAAGTCAAACTGTACTCCGACGGCCGCCTCACTCCTGATGACAAAGTCGACCGCATGCGCAAGGATATCGAGATCGAGATGGTGCGCGACAACAACGGCCGGGTCAACGCCTTCAACGTGAGCTACCAGTCGCGCGATCCGCACCTCGCCCAGCAGGTCACCAGCGAGCTGACCAACCTGTTCATCAGCGAAAACCTGGAGGCCCGCCAGCAGCAATCGGAAGGCACCACCAACTTCCTCGAGCGCGAACTGGAGGCGGCGCGCAAGACCCTCTCCGATCAGGAAGAAAAAGTTCGCGAGTTCAAAGGCCAGCACGTCGGCGAGATGCCTGGACAACTGGCCAGTAATCTGCAAATTCTCAGCGGCCTGCAAGCCCAGCTGCAAAACCAGCAGGACGCGCTCAACACCGCCAAGCAGCAGCATGTTTACCTGCAGACCCTGGCCGATCAATACCGCACCTTGCAGAGCTCGGGCAAAGCCGCCGACGGAACCACCGTCGGCCTGCCTGCAATCGACGCCGAACTCGACCGGCTCAAGGCGCAGCTCGCCGACCTCAGCTCGCACTACACCGACCGCCATCCCGACGTGCGCAAGGTGAAAGAGCAGATCGCCAAAACCGAAAAAATGCGGGCGCAGCTGACGGCGGCTCCAAAAGACAAAAGCGCGCCCACCGACGCCGACGATACCGCGGGCATGGATCCGGCACGGGCCTCGATGCTGGCCCAGGTGCAAAGCCAGTTGCGCTCCAATCAGGTCGAGATCGCCAACCGCGAGCACTCGATCGCCGCCCTCACCGGCAAGATCGAAGAGTATCAAGGCCGCTTGAATACCGAGCCCATTCGCGAGCAGCAGCTGGCCGACCTTACCCGCGGCTACGAGCAGTCCAAGGCCAACTATGACGACCTGCTCAAGCGCAAGAACGAGTCGGCGATGGCCACCAGCATGGAGCTGTTGCAGCAGGGCGAGCGCTTCAGCATCATCGATCCGCCCAGCCTGCCGGTGAAGCCCGACTATCCCAACCGCATGAAATTTTGCACCATTGGCCTGGCTCTCGGTTTGGCCCTGGGCTTCGTCGTGGCCGGCATCTTCGAATTCATGGACGACCGGATCTACGATGAGAAGGAATTGCAGAAGCTGCTGCACACCCCCGTCATCTCGGAAATTCCCGCCCTCACCGGCGCCAGCGAAGAGCGGAACGAACGCCGGCGCTTGTGGCTGGGATGGGCTACGGCGGCGCTCGTCTCGGCTACGATTTTGCTGGGTTCGGCCTTCAGTTACCTGCGCGGTTAACGCATCATTATGTACAAAGCCTTTTTCAACCTGAAGCGCAATCCCTTCGAGATCACGCCCGATCCCTCGTTCCTGTTTCCCACCGGGAGGCACAACGAAGCGCTCGCGGCACTCTACTATGGCGTGCGGCGGCATAAGGGATTCGTCGTCCTGACCGGCGAAGTCGGTACCGGCAAGACGCTGCTGCTGCGCTGCCTGCTGCAGCTGCTCAAGCAGAGCGCCGACGTCAAATACGCCTACGTCTTCAACGGACGCCTCACGCCGCTCGAATTCCTGCAGTACATCGCCGGCGATCTCGGCCTGCCCGCCGCAGGCAAGAACAAGAGCGAGCTGCTGTTGCAGCTGGCCGCCTACGTGGTCGCGCGCGGCGAACGCAAACTGACCACCGTGCTGGTGGTCGACGAAGCGCACCACCTGTCGGCGGAAATTCTCGAAGAGATCCGGCTCCTCACCAATCTTGAAACCGCGGAAGAGAAGCTGCTGCAGATCCTGCTCGTCGGCCAGCCCGAGCTCGACGACAAACTGGATTCGGTTGACCTGCGCCAGCTCAAGCAGCGCATCGCCGTGCGCTCCCATCTGGCCGCGCTTGACGCCAACGAAACCAAGGGTTACATCGAGTGCCGTCTGCAGCTGGCGGGAAGTTCCGAGCCGGCAAAAATATTTCCTGCCGCTGCCGTGCTGGCCGTTCATCGCCACTCGCGCGGCTTTCCCCGGCTGATCAACACGATTTGCGAGAACGCGCTGATCGCCGCCTACGCCCGCCAGTCGGCCAGCGTGACCGAGGAGATGATCGACACCATCGCCGCCGACTTTCGCCTCGGCGTGCAGACGGCGCCGGCGGAGAAAAAAACTTCCGAAGAAACTGACCTGCGCAAAGCCGCCAAGACGCTGCTCGAGCTTTACGCCCACTTGCAAAACGAGAAAACCCGCGAAGAAGAACTCGCGGCCCCTATGCCAATCCGGGTAATGAAACAATGAGCCATATATTTGACGCACTACAACGATCGGAATCGGAGCGCTCCGGTACGGACCGCTCGGAGTTCTCCGTCGCCACCGCCACCGAGTTACTGGAGCACGCCGAAGAGAAGATGCGGCGCCCGTCGAACGGAAGGCCGCACCCACGTGCCGAGTCGCTCGACCTTCTTCCCGAACTCGACGAAGTGCTCGAGAACTGCCCCGTCCTCATGCCCCTGATTCCCGCCGAAAACCGTCTGGTGGCCGCGGGAAAAGAAGGCAGCCTGGGCGCGGAGAAGTTCCGCTTCCTCGCCGTGCGCCTGCGCCAGATGCGCCAGACGCGTCCGCTCAAAAAAGTTCTCATCACCAGCACCATTCCCCAGGAGGGCAAGAGCACCGTCGCCGCCAACCTCGCCTGCACGCTCGCCCGCAGAAAGCCGCACAAGGTCCTGCTGCTCGATGGCGACCTGCGCCGCCCCACCGCCGCGGCCCAGTTCGGCATCGGCAGGATTCCCGGCCTGTGCGAGTGGTTGAGCGGCGAAACTCCGGAGATCAGCCTCTATCGCATGGAAGGACTCGGATTCTGGCTGCTGCCCGCGGGCAACGCTCCCGAAAATCCGCTGGAGCTGATGCAGTCGGGCAAGCTTCCGCCCCTGATGGAGCGGCTGGCCAATTGGTTTGACTGGATCGTGATCGACTCCCCGCCGGTGCTGCCTCTGGCCGATACCAGCATCTGGTCGCGCCTGGCCGACGGCATCCTGCTGGTCACGCGCAAAGGCACCACCGAAAAACGCCAGCTGCAGCGCGGCCTCGACGCTCTCGAAAAATCCAAACTGCTGGGCGCGCTGGTCAACAGCAGCCTCAACGTCGCCCACAGCGACTACTACCAACGCTACACGAATCAAACTAGTGACCGATCCAAAAAGGGCTAGAAAACAAAAACCGGAAGCGATGAACTAGAAAAATCGCGATCCGGGCCCCGAAGTTTCCGCAGAAGATACGGCACTCCCCTAGCATTCACCATTAATCAGCAGTTCGCTTGACTTGCCTCCCCGCAAGCAGAACTAGCGGAGGAAATTGTGCACGTTCGACGTTCCACCCAAACCGCCACTTTGAAACCGCTTCCCGAGGCTTCGTCTCCCCGGGAGTATTGCATCCTTAACGCCGAAGCCTTCCGGCGCACCATCGCCCTCGAACGGAAGCGCAGCGAACGCTCTCGCAAGCCGTTCATGCTGCTGCTGCTCGATATGGGCGAACATCTCTCGTCGGACAAGAACGGAAAGGCGCTCGACAAAATTCTGGGAGCGCTCTCGCTTTCCACCCGCGAAACCGACATCACCGGCTGGTACGCCGATGGCTGCGTGATCGGCGTGGTCTTCACCGAAATTGGCACTGACGGCACCAACTCGGTTCCCAGCACCATCATCTCCAGAGTCACCGACACCTTGCGCGGCAGCCTCATGTGGGAGCAGTTCAACCAGCTCAACATCTCGTTTCACGTCTTTCCCGAAGATTGGGACTACGACGCGAGCGAGCGCCCCAGCAATCCCACGCTCTACCCGGATTTATCGCAGCGCGACCGGGCGCGAAAATTCTTCGTCGTCCTGAAGCGCGCCATGGACATCGCCGGCAGCCTGTGTGCGCTGACCATCCTCTCTCCGGCTTTTCTGGTGATCGCGCTGGCCATCAAGGCCAGCTCCCAGGGCCCGGTATTTTTCCGCCAGCGGCGCATGGGCCAGCACGGCACTTCGTTTGTCTTTCTGAAATTTCGCTCCATGTTCGTCAATAACGATGCCGGCATCCACCGCGAGTACGTGCAGCAGCTGATCGCCGGCAAGGCGGTCAAGCACTCCAGCGCAGATGGGACTGCGGTTTACAAACTGACCAAAGATCCCCGCGTTACCCGCGTCGGAGCCTTCCTGCGCAAGACCAGCCTGGATGAAATTCCCCAGTTCCTGAATGTCTTGAAAGGCGAAATGTCGCTGGTTGGACCGCGGCCTCCGGTGCCCTACGAAGTCGAAGCCTACGACATCTGGCACCGCCGCCGCCTGCTCGAAGCCAAGCCCGGCATCACCGGCCTGTGGCAGGTTTGCGGGCGCAGCAAGGTGAAGTTCGACGACATGGTACGGCTCGACTTGCAGTACGCCCGCACCTGGTCGCCCTGGATGGATATCAAAATTCTCGCCCGCACGCCGGGCGCGGTTGTGCTCGGCGAAGGCGCGCACTAGCTTTCATCCCCCTTTTAATTTCTCCTCCCCCCAAATCAGAGGAGCCAAAAATGGCCACAATAGCTACAGGACCACTGCACACTAAGGCACTGCCACAATCCGGGGACGAAGCTGTCGTAAAGTTTGGCGTGATCGGTTACGGCTACTGGGGACCGAACGTGGTCCGCAACCTCGAACACCTCGAAGCCACCGAACTGGTGGCGATCTGCGACAAGACTCCGGCGGCCCGCCGCAAGGCATCGAAAGCCTATCCTGACGTGCTGGTCACCGCCGACCCGGCCGAACTTCTCGCCTCGCCCGAGATCGACGCCATCGCGGTCGTCACTCCCGTCTGGACGCATTACGAGCTCGCCAAAGCCGCGCTCATGAATGGCAAGCACGTCTTCGTCGAGAAGCCCTTCACCAGCAACGCTGCGCAGGCCGAAGAACTGATCGAACTGGCGGCGCGCAAGAACCTTAAAATTATGGTCGACCACACCTTCCTGTTCACCGGAGCGGTCAAGAAGATCAAAAAGCTCTTACAGGAGGGCGCCCTCGGCAAGCTCTACTACTACGATTCCACACGCGTCAATCTTGGCCTCTTCCAGCACGACGTCAACGTCGTCTGGGACCTCGCCCCGCACGATCTTTCGATCATCGATCACCTCATCCAGATGACTCCGGAGGCCATCTCCGCCACCGGCCAAACCCACTTGAACGGCCACGAAGATGTCGCCTTCATCACCATCTACTTTCCCGAGAAGGTGATCGCGCACATCAACGTCAACTGGCTCTCGCCGGTAAAGGTCCGCACCACGCTGATCGGCGGCGAGAAGAAGATGCTGGTCTGGAACGACCTCGAAGCCGACGAAAAAATCAAAATCTACGATAAAGGTGTCCAGATCACCAGCCGCGAAGGCCTCTACAACCTGCTGGTGAACTACCGCTCCGGCGACATGTGGGCGCCGCAAATCGAGCAGGTCGAAGCTCTCACACAGGAGCTCGCCTACTTCGCCGACTGCATCGTCAAAGACAAAAACCCGGTCAACGACGGAGCCGCTGGCCTGCGCGTAGTGAGAATGCTCGAAGCCGCCAACAAATCGATCAGCAAGCAGGGAGAGCTAGTCCGCCTCTAAGCGGCACAAACTGGGAGCACAAACGCACCTGTCATCCTGAGCGAAGCGAAGGACCCCTGCACTCTGCCGAAACCAAGAAGCTCTTTGCCCAGTCTTGGGATTAACCCCGAAATTAGCCTCTGAGATTAACCCGCGAAACACGCCAACTTTTATCCCGTGACCACCCACCCGACAACCCGCCCGACAACCCGCCCGGCCATTCTGCTCGCCACCACCGGCAGCTATTACCCCGCCGCCCGCCTGTTGATGGCGCTGGCCGAAGCCGGCTGCACGGTAGATGCCGTGTGCCCGGCCGCGCACCCGCTTCGCCTTGCCCATGCGCTTCGCCGCGTGTACGCCTTTCGTGGACTCGTTCCGCTGCGATCGTTTTCCACCGCGATTGCCGCCGCCAAGCCCGACCTGATCGTCTCCGGCGACGACTTGGCCACGCAGCATTTGCAAGATCTACACGCACGAGAATTGCGCAGGGGAAATGCCGATTCGCTGCTCTGTGCCTTGATCGAGCGCTCGCTCGGCAATCCGCAGAGCTTTGCCATCGTGCGCGACCGCGCCGCATTCATGAATTTGGGCCGCGAAGAAAGCGTTCGCGTTCCCGCGACGCAAGTCGTCAGAAACGCCAATGACCTCAAGAGCTGGATCGGGAACATCGGCCTTCCCGCGGTGTTGAAGGCCAATGGCACCTCCGGTGGCGCAGGAGTCAAGATTGCCCGCACCCTCGCCGAAGCCGAAGACGCTCTGCAGAAATTGCAAGCCCCTCCGTGGCTGGCACGCGCCGCCAAGCGCGCCCTCCTCGATCACGATCAAACATTATTGGGGCCCTCGCTCATGCGCCGCCCGCATACGGTGAATGCACAATCCTTCATCGCCGGACGCGAAGCCACCAGCACGGTATTTTGCTGGAAGGGCGAAGTGCGGGCCAGCCTGCATTTCGAAGTTGCAAATAAAGCCAGCGCCGCCGGGCATGCCACCGTCGTACGCCTCATCGAGAACCAGGAAATGTCCTCGGCCGTCGAACGCATGGTCCGCCGCCTCGGCCTCTCCGGATTCTGCGGCTTCGATTTCATGCTGGAAGCGGCAAGCGGACACGCCTATCTGATCGAAATCAACCCGCGCGCCACGCAAGTCGGACACCTGACCCTCGGCCCCGGACGCGACCTGCCCGCCGCGCTCTACGCCGCTCTCTCCGGCAAAGCCGCACAGCCGGCGCCGAAAGTGACCGAGAAAGAAACCATCGCGCTGTTCCCGCAGGAGTGGATTCGCGATCCGCAGAGCGCCTTCCTGCAATCCGCCTATCACGACGTTCCCTGGCAGGAGCCCGCGCTCATCCGCGACTGCGTCCGCAACCGCGAAAAGCAGAGCGGTTGGTACGCGCGCCGCCGCCGCAAACAAGCTCGCGCCGAGGCGCAAGCCTCCGCTCTTGCCGCCGACTGCCGCGCCGGGAAGCAGGAAATCGTCGCATGAACCGGCAACTGCAAATCATGAAATTCGGCGGCACATCCGTCGGCGATGCCTCCGCCATCCAAAAAGTGGCCGAGATCGTGCACGCCGCTTCGCGCGAGAGCGATCTGGTCGTGGTGGTTTCCGCCATGAGTGGAGTCACCAACCAATTGCTCGAAGCCGCGAAACACGCCGCGATCGGCGATCGCGCCGCCGTGCAGGCAATCTTCAGCCAGCTACGCTCGCGCCACCGCGCCGCCATCCGCGAACTGATCCATTCGATTCCCCAGCGCGTCCGCGTGAACCTGCAACTCGAACAAATTCTCGAACAGGGCGAACGTCTGTGCGAAAGCGCCGTAGCGCTGAGCCAGCTGACGCCCGCGACTCGCGATGCGATCTCGAGTCTCGGCGAACGCCTTTCTGCCCCGATGGTCGCCGCCGCGCTGCAGGAACGCGGCGTGCCGAGCGGAGCCATCGAAGCCACCGAACTTATTCGTACCGACGCCGGCCACGGCTCCGCCGAGCCGCACATGGCCGCAACCCGCGAACTCTGCCATGCGCGTCTGCGGCCTCTGTTGCAAAACGGCATCGTCCCCGTCGTTACCGGCTTCATCGGCGCTACTGCCGAAGGCAGGCTCACCACGCTCGGCCGCGGCGGCTCCGATTACTCCGCCGCGATTCTGGGCGCTGCCCTCGATGCCAACGAAGTCACCATCTGGACCGATGTCGACGGCCTCATGACCGCCGACCCGCGCCTCGTCCCAGGCGCCTCAACCATCGCAGAAATTTCGTACCGCGAAGCGGCGGAACTGGCCCGCTGCGGAGCAAAAGTCCTGCATCCCAAAACGCTCAGCCCGGTCGGCGAATCCGGCATCCCCATCTGGATTCGCAACACGTTTGCTCCCGAGCGCAGGGGAACGCGCATCACCCCGGCCGGCCCGGCAACGGAAGCGGCAATCAAAGGGCTCGCCGTCATGAGCACCAACTCTGATCCATCGCTGGCCACGGTCACTGCGGTAGGCGGTAATATGCGCAATCCAGATGTCGTCGGCCGCATTTTGACCGTGCTCGGCAGGAAGCATCTGAACCTGATTTCGATTCCGGCTGGATCCTTCGAGCTCAGCTTTTCCTTCGTGGTGGCCAAGCACGATTTGAAGTGCGCCCTCGAAGCGATTCACAGCGACTTCCGCCTAGACGCAGTCGATCTAAGAAACGGAAACGAAAGTATCCCGCCCGCTGCCGCTGCATGGACCTACGCGGCGCAAGACACGGCAAGCGCAGACTGAGGAAACACGTTCATTCATGGAAACCTATCTCTCTATCGCCCCCGACGTAAAACTCGGCCGCGACGTTAAGCTCTCCAAATTCATCAATCTTTACGGCTGCGAAATTGGCGACGAATCGAAAATCGGCGCCTTCGTCGAAATCCAGAAAAACGCCAGCGTAGGCAAGCGCTGCAAAATTTCCAGCCACACCTTCATCTGCGAAGGCGTCACCATCGAAGACAACGTCTTCATCGGCCACGGCGTGATGTTCATCAACGACAGCTATCCGCGCGCCACCGCCGGAGGCCAGTTGCAGACCGAAGCCGACTGGAAGGTCGAGCGCACCGTGATCAAGCAAGGCGCATCGGTCGGCTCCGGCGCGACTATTCTCTCTCGCGTGACCGTCGGCGAAAACGCCATCGTCGGCGCAGGCAGCGTGGTCACCAAAGACGTCCCGGCCAACAGCATCGTCGCCGGCAATCCGGCAAAATTTTTGCGATATGTCGAGCAAGTGTCATCAGGCAAATCTGTATCAGGCAAATCCATGGAGGTTGCAAAGTGAGCGGTTCAAATCATCCGAATAGCATTCCTTTTCTCGATCTCATCACCCCGCACGTCGAACTTGAAAAAGAACTGACCGAAGTCTTTCACAAGGCCCTGCACACCGCCGGCTTCATCGGCGGACCCATGGTCGAAGAGTTCGAAAAAGCCTTTGCCGCTTTCTGCGAAGTCAGCCACGCAGTCGGCGTAAACAGCGGCACCGACGCACTGCGCTTCGCCCTGATGGCGGCCGGAGTGAAAGCCGGAGACGTTGTCCTCACCGTCCCGAACACCTTCATCGCCACCACGGAAGCCATTTCGCAGGCGGGCGCATTGCCCGAGTTCGTCGACATCGACGAGCGCACCTATAATCTTGATCCGGCAAAACTCGCCGAATACCTCGAGAAACAGTGCGCCCAGAACAAAGACGGCCAGCTCATCAGCCGCCGCAGCGGACGCCCCGTCACCGCGATCGTTCCGGTTCATCTCTACGGCCAGATGGCCGACATGGACGCGATCCTCGCCCTGGCCGATCGCTACCACCTCATCGTCATCGAAGATGCCTGCCAGGCCCACGGCGCAGAATATTTCTCGCGCAAGCACAACCGCTGGATGAAAGCCGGCTCCATGGGCCGCGCCGCCGCCTTCAGCTTTTATCCCGGCAAAAATCTAGGCGCCTGCGGAGAAGCGGGCGCAGCCACAACCAAGGATGCGAATCTCGCCAAGGCCATGAAAATGATTCGCGACCACGGCCAGGCGCAAAAGTATTATCACGACATCGAAGGCTACAACGGCCGCCTCGACGCAATTCAAGCCGGACTGCTGCACGTCAAACTCGCGCACCTCGCCAAATGGAACGCGCAGCGCCGCGAGCACGCCGCCGAATACAATCGCTTGCTCAAGTCCGCAGACGTGATTCTGCCCTTCGAGCCGCAGAATTCCCGCTCCATATACCACCTCTATGTCGTGCGCAGCGCCGACCGCGAAGGCCTGATGGACCACCTCAAGCAAGCCGCCATCGGCAGCGGCATCCACTATCCGATTCCGCTTCATCAGCAAAAAGCCTACGCCACCATGGGCTACCATAAAGGCGATTTCCCGGTCACCGAGCAAACCGCCGCGGAAATCGTCTCCCTGCCAATGTTCCCGCAACTAACATCAGCCCAGCAGGCTCGCGTAGTCGAGGAAGTCCTTCGCTTCGCCTCAAGAACCCACCGCAAGCCGGTGGAAGCCGAAGCGCTTCCCGTGGGCACGGAACAGAGAGCGTAGAAAGCACCAGCACCCAGGGTGCCCCACGTCTCGCTTCTTTTGCGAGACGTGAGAAGCGCCACTGCACCTAAAAAATTCAATGCCCCGTCTTCCCACATACGTTCTGATCACCCCGGCGCGGAATGAAGCTCAATTCATCGAGCTCACCCTCCAGT
>Ga0116105_1000094_pt1 | contig 30065 bp, 30 predicted proteins | sample June2015DPH_6_20_FD_89716 | JGI IMG/M metagenome (GOLD analysis project Ga0116105, IMG submission 89716) | Peatland microbial communities from SPRUCE experiment site at the Marcell Experimental Forest, Minnesota, USA - June2015DPH_6_10 | ecosystem: Environmental > Terrestrial > Soil > Wetlands >... | reverse complement strand
ATCGAGAATGCCCTTACCACCGACCCCGTCCAGAGCATGTTCTGCGGCTCGATGGCGCGCATGGCAGAAGCCCTGCGCGCCCTTGAGGCCGCCCGGATGGACAACCGTGTCACCGTTCTCCGCACCGAATATCCTGAGCGAGATTTATCTATGATCGACGTGCTGAACGCCGGGTGCTCGAAAGGACACGCGCTGGAGCGATGGGCGGCGCATCGGGGTTACCAGCGTGCTGAGGTCATGGCCATTGGTGACAACCATAACGACGTAGAAATGCTTGAGTTTGCCGGCCATCCGGTTATCATGGGGAATGCGTGTGCCGAACTCCGCTCCCGCGGCTGGAGTTTAACGCGCAGCAACAGTGAATGTGGAGTCGCCGCGGCGATCGAGAAAGTGATCCTTTGAAAGGGCGGCGGCTTTTAGCCGCGCCAATAGAGGCACAAAAGGGAAGGGCGCGACTCGGGAAGGGCACACGCGGGAAGGGCACGATTTTAGTCGTGCTATAAGACGGAATTCGAAAAGAGGGCTTTAGCCCCTGAGGTACACAGGCGCGATACCGCAATCTGAGAGATGAAAACTCTGCTAAAACTCGGCCTGTGCTCGGCGCTGCTCACTTTGTCTCTGGCAACCTACGCCGCCGACACCGCCATCCTCCGCAACGGCTTCGCAATCCTCCATCAGCGCAGGGAAGTCATCGGCGCCACCACTCGTCTTTACATCAACGCAGATCCTTCCAACTTCGTCGACATCCCCACCGCCGAAATTGACCACATCGAGGCCGTCCCCGAACTAACCGTTCCCGCAGCCGCGAAGGCGGAGATTACTCATCCCTTCGACGCAGCTTCCTTCGATCTAACCGAAACCGTAAAAACCGCCAGTGGCGCATACCAGCTCGATCCCGATCTTGTCACCAGTGTCATTCGCGCCGAAAGCGGTTTCAACGTTCGCGCCGTCTCTCCCAAAGGCGCCCAGGGACTCATGCAACTCATGCCCCAAACTGCCACGCAACTCGGCGTGCAAAACGCCTTCGATCCCAAAGCCAACGTCGAAGCCGGTACCCGCTATCTCCGCGAGTTGCTGGAACGCTACAACTTCGACCTCATCAAAGCCCTCGCCGCCTATAACGCCGGCCCTCAGCGCATCGACCAATACCACGGCGTCCCGCCATATTACGAGACCAAAGCTTACGTGGCCCGCATCGTCCGCGACTTCAACAAAAAGAAACTCGCGGCTAAATCCGCGACAGCCCAGGCCGCGCCGAAGAAAACCCCGTCCGTTACGCCCGCAAAATCTAAAACCAAACTCGCCCAGGCTCAGCCGCCCGTGCAAAACTAACTCTCAGGCGGACCTCTCCCCGCATGCAAATTCTCGCATTCGAACTGTCCTGGGATCGCTTCTAATACGAGCGCCGCTCCGGCCGCTGGCCATGATTTTTCGCACCGAGCTTCATGATCATTGTCTGCCGGAGTCTTTCGGAATGCTCGTGCAGAGACGATTTTAAGTCAGTAAAAATCGCCTCCAACTCTGAAGTGTTTGCGGTGAGCGCCTTGCAGCACAAACCGCGAATCCGATCTTCTAAACGGCGTGACGGCACCTGCCCCTAACATGCATCCGCACAATCGCACCTGTCCATCCGGTGTTTCGCCCATCCCGCCTCAGCAATATCCCTGAGCTCCGACCCGGCACCTTCTTTCTCGCTTCCTGCTCGGACTTTCAACCCTTGCCAGGTCATCCTTTGGTCACGGCTGCGATCCGGTCCCCATCTGACCAATCACGTCGCCCGAGACAATCAGTTCAACCCGTCGGTTCAGTTGTCGTCCATGCTCGCTGCTGTTGTCCGCCACCGGATCCGCTTTGCCCAGTCCGCGCGCCACAACGCTATTCATGTTCACGCCCGAGCTCACCAGATAATCCCGCACTGCTTCCGCCCGCTTATCGGAAAGCGTCTGATTGTATTCGTCGCTGCCAATCGAATCGGTATATCCGTCAATCTCCAACTTCAAATCCGGATACGCCAGCACAATTCCAGAAATCTTAGCCAGTCTTTCTCGCGCCTCTGGTTTTAACTCATATTTATTAAATGCAAACAACACATCCGGCATGCTGACGATCAATCCCCGCGCCGTATCCCGCGTTTGCAATACCTGATTTAACTGCGCCAGCAGCCGCGCGCGCATCGCTTCTTTCTGCTGAACTGCTTCCTGCCGCTGCTGCTCCGCCTGGGCCGCCGCCGCCTGAGCCGCCGCTGCCGCTGCCTGCGCCTGTTGTTGCTGCGCTAAAGCCGCCTGCTGTTGCCGCTGCGCCTCCGCCTGTGCCTGCTCTGCCTCGGCCCTCGCGCGCGCATCTGCGTCCGCTTGCTGCTGCGCTTGTTGCGCCGTCTGTTGAGCCGCCGCCGCGTTCGCTTCGGCCTGTTGCCGCGCTGCCTCTTGTGCGCGCCGCTCGTCATCAATCTTCGCCTGCTCCTTGCGCCGCAATGTCAACACGCGCGCATCTTCCGCCATCTGCGTCGCTCCGCGCGCCGCCGTCCCAATTGGAGTTCGTCCCTGCTTGCGCTGGTAATAATCCTCCGCCCGCTGCAACATGTCCTCAGCTTTGGTTAAAGAATCCGGAGCATATTGCTGTGCCCCTGCTGCCTTCGCGATCACAACCGCATTCCGCGCTTCCAGCAAATCCAGCGGCACCTTGATGCTAGCCACACTGGAAGGCAGTTGGTCCGCAGGCACATCAATCGTGTATTGCGTGCCCTCCAGCACATCGAACTTCGCGTCGATCGGCTCTTCAAATCCCTTGGTGCCATGCCTAACAATGTTTTCAGCAACAATCTTGTTGCTCGGGTGCGTCACGGCAAAATAAGGCTCGGCGGTAACAATCAAACCAAAGGCCTGCAGATCGCTGGTGACGTCAGTCTTTTCCTTCCCGTCCTTATCGGGGAGTATTTCGCCAAGATTCACAGCTCGTCCCTCGGGCGTAATCGCCCAGAGCACGTAAGTAAGGAACTGACCTCCAAACCGGTTCGCGGGACTCAAATGGGCCAGCTCAACGTGAATCGCCAGCCTTCCGGCCTTTCCTTCGACCTTCGCATGTCCTTCTACGTCTGGCATCAAGTCCGTGCCTTTGAAATCGACTTCCGTCGATCCGCCCCGGTTGCGGTAATTCACCGCCTTGGTGGTCCGTTCCGTGACCGTCACACGGAAGACCGGCATGTCGTTCTGCCCAGTGCCCTGATCCATGGCCGCCGGCGCATTCTGGTCGGTAGTCGGCGCTTGTGTGGGATGAGGATCATTTGGGTACATCGTCGTGGGGCTGTTCTGTGCCCATGCGGCGCTCGCCACAGTCACTACACCTGCCAGCAAAGCGCTCTTAGCAAAATTCCTCATAAGTCCTCCGCTCGGAAAAAACAAATGCCAACGTTTGATTCACGAGCGTAGCAATGGGTTTACACGCATTAACATACAGCGCGGCCAGTAGCGGGAAAGGATAGATACAGGAATGGATGGATGACGATCCCCAATTTGCGAAATGTGGAGAGCCGCCTCGGCTATCCCGCCGAACTTGATCCGAGGTATGGGCGAGATAATTGAAGCATTCCTATGAGACGCGGTTCCGTGCTTGGATCCGGCGCACCCGGAGTTGAAACACCGGGCTACTATCAGGCGTCCTCGGGACGCACGGAGTTAGTGTACCTGCCCGCCCGGGCTCATCCTCGGATCGAGTTTGATCTCGCCGAAGGCAGTTTCGTAGCCGGTGACGTTCTGCTGCAGCAGTCCGAGTAGGGCTTTGGCTTGTTGCGGACTGAGGTAGATGCCTTGAAAATTGCGTATCTCTACTTCCCGTTCGCTTTGCTGTTGGACGGTGCCGAAGGCCAGGAAGAAATCCCAGACATTTACTCGCATCTGGACGCTGTTGGCGTAGCTTTCGCGGTAGTCCGGAGAGGTGTTCAGTTTGACATGAGGTTGCGGCGGAAGGCTCATAGTAAAGAAGTGTAATGACTTTGGGGCCTGGAAGGGAAGTCGAGGCGGGTGAAATCCGGCGCATCCGGTCCGCTTTCGAATTCGGCTCCCGCATCAGACGAGGTTTGACAAAAATTGTCAGGCGGCCTGCAAGTTTTCGGCGAACGGTGGCTGCAAGGTTCGCCGCGAAGGTTCATGGCCGTAAGCTACTTTGCTGAAATCAAAGGGCTTGTAGGATGTGAATACAGGCCTCGTCTGGCTTTCAAAATGCGAGACCCCAGTGTGGTTCGAAACTGATTTTTGCGAGATATTCTTATGACCCATAAGCCCGAAGACGCGGCCATTGAAGAAGAAATCATTCTTCCCGAGAACCTGCTTCCCTTGGGATCGGTGCTGGGCGACGGCGTGACTCCGCTGGATGTCAGCATGGTATTGGCGAAAGTGTTTCATGTGCAGTACGCCGAAGTAGCGCTGCTGCGGCTGGAAGGCGGCCTGCTCAAGTTTATTTTTCCGGAGCATCTGCGCACCACTGGCGCGATCCCGATTTCGAGCAAGGCGGTCGCCGCGCACACGGCTCTGAGCAAGAAGGCTGAGATCTTTAATAATTTTGCGCGCGTAAAACACGCGAGCATCTTTGAGACGATCAAGCCGGCGGGAATTGAAGATGACAGCCCGGCTCCGCCAGCGCCGATTCAAAAGCTTATGTCGGTGCCCATTCTCGATCCGCAAGCGGCTGTACTCGGCGTGTTGCAAATTTCGCGGAAGGGTTTGGATCCGCGCTTTACGCAGGATTTCAGCCGGGAAGATTTGCACGACCTGGAACTGGCTGCCGGGCTACTGGCTTCATCGCCGGTGATGCAGGCGAACTAAAAACTTCATCAAGAAAAAAAGTCCCGCCAGTCTGGGCGGGACTTTTCTTTTTAGAGCAGCTTTCCGAGCACTGTTTTTGGTGCAGTGTATTGCAGCGCACACAATAATGTCTTTCAGCTAACCGGTTATTGAAGTGAAATTTTCTTGCAACCTCCTGCCTGCCTGAATCGTCGGATGATTCAAGTCCCAGATTTGCAACAGACACGTATGGAGGGAAGTTAAGCAATGGCGACTGTTCCGAAGTTTCGCATTGACGTTGACATTCACAACCTTTTGACCCAGGTGCCTACCGGGCCCGCGCTTGTACCGAAGTCCAAAGGAATGACCCTGCCTCAACCAGTCTTCCCGCAGTATCCGGAAAAGCTTTCCGATCCGGGTCCGGAGATTATTCCGGAAAAACGAGACTGGAGTTTGCCGCAGGTGTATCGCAGCATGCGCGGCTGGCTGTTTCCCTACATTCGTTCGCGTGTAATGCCGGGTGAATTCCATCCCATCACGGCCTACTTGTTCGTGGAATACAAGTGCAATCTGGATTGTTGGTATTGTTGGGCTTACAACAACAAAGTTAAAGGAATGACTGAAGATACGGCGCGGCGCTCGATTGATTGGCTGTACGACAATGGCTGTCGCGTGCTTGCCCTGATGGGAGGGGAGCCGCTGCTTCGGCCAGACTTCGCCCACAAGGTCGTTTACTACGCGGCGAAAAAAGGTTTCTGGATTTATATCGGAACGAATGCCCGCTTGCTGCGTCCGGAAGTGGCGGATCGGCTCGGAGATGCCGGCGCGTCCGTCATTAATTTCGCCGTGGATGCGTGGGACGAAAAGCCGAGTTTGCCGAAGGCCCTGGTGCCGGTGCGCAAGCACTTGGAATACCTGCTCAAGAAACAATATGTGTACGGCTACATGGTGTTCTTCAACATGAATATCTGCCGGAACAATACGGAAGACATCCGGCTGCTTACCGAGTATGCGCGCGACCATCGGCTCGCCACCGACTATCACATCAATGAGACGCCGATGCTCGAGCAGGACGAGCACTTCAAACATCTCAGCGACAATCCCACGTACATTCGCCCCGAAGATTGGCCGGAGATCGATTCGCTGGTGGATTGGATCATCGAGAAAAACCAGGCTGGATATCAGATGGTGAATTCGGTGCAGCGCTTGCAGGAGATCAAAGCGTTCATCCGCATGGCTAGCGGTTCGGATCTGAAGCGCCTGGGCTGGAATGGCGATGGAACCGGAACCAACGGCGATATCGCGAAGCAAATCGCGGGGCTGCCAGGTTTTGAGCAGGATGCGAATGGCGAACTGCACTTTGCCGAGTGGAACTGCCGGGCCGGCCAGAACAACGTGATTATCCGCACCGACGGAACCGTTGCGCCGTGTTTTCCGATGTATGCCTCAACCTACGATTGGGGAAATATCGATGAGCACAAATTCGAATCCGGCCAGCTGACGGAAATGAAAAGGACCTGCCAGCAGCATTGTTTCTCCACTCTCAATCACAATCTTGCGTATTGCTACAACGATGCGCGCGTAATTAAGTTCGTATGGACGAATCTGGTGAAGAACCGGATGAAGGGTGGGGCGAGGAGTTTTGAAGACTGAGCCGTGAGGTCGCCTTGCAGGGCCGCTTACCTGAGCGGCCCTTTCATTTTGCTCCGGTTGTTAGCCAACCCCCTCGCCCGTCGGGATAAGTTCGCCGGTCTGGTTGAACGTGGTCTTCTGTTTGTAACGCTTCGGTCGTCATTGTCACTATCCATTAGAACAGTAAAATGCACTGGGTTCTGTCGAGTCTTCCGGCTGCCAGTCCTGCTCCCTGGTAGACAGCCGGAAACCATTCGGGGCCAAGCAGACAAAACATCCCATTGTGAATTTGCGACCCAAGTCCGCCCTGGAGTGTCTCTAGGGCGCGGTCTCTGAACCTGGGCACAGTTCCGTGGGCTTGGGGTGCAGACGAAAATGAAGCAGCGGGCCGTACTCATTTTCGAACCAGCGGCAGCTCTCTGCGAAACTCTGCGGCGGACATTGTTGCCTTTTCGCCACGAGTTGGTATTCGCCTCTGAAAAGAGCTGGATGATGCGGTTGCTTGAGGAGCGTTGCCCCGATCTGGTAATCCTCGGCCCATCGCAGATGGGCGCCAGGAATCAGCTTGAACTCGCGCAGGAGGTTCGCGAACTTCGCGCGACGGTCCAGATTCTGCTTATCGTTAGTAACAGTTCTGAAGACTTGGCCATCGCCGCTTTGAAGGCGGGAATCAACGACTACGTCAAACATCCGTTCCTGCCCGAGGAGTTGGCCAGCGCCATTCAGCGTTGTCTAGTGACCAATTTAGAGCCGATCGAATTCTCCGCGCCTCCCAGCGATGGATTTCCTCTAGAGGGCATTATCGGTGAAAGCTCGAGCATGCAGGCGATTCGAGGACGCGTGGTGAGAGTGGCATCGAGTGACAGCAACGTTCTGATTACGGGAGAAACGGGAACCGGAAAGGAATTGCTGGCGGAAGCAGTACACGAAAACAGCGCGCGACGGCACAAGCCGCTCGTTGCCATTAATTGTGCCGCGATCCCGGATACCTTGCTGGAAAGCGAGCTGTTTGGCTACGCCAAAGGAGCTTTTACAGGCGCCGATACAAACTGCGAGGGAAAACTGAAGGCGGCGGACAAGGGAACAATATTCCTGGATGAAATTGGGGACATGAGCTCGTATGGACAGGCGAAGATTCTGAGAATGCTTGAGAGCAGGGAAATTCAGCGTTTGGGCTCCAATAAGGCGATCCCATTAGATGTGCGCGTGATCGCCGCAACCAATCAGGACCTGGAACAGCTCAGCAAGGAAAATAAATTTAGAAAAGACCTTTACTTCCGACTGAATGTCGCGCGACTTCATCTGCCTCCGCTACGGGAACGGAAGGAAGACTTGCTGGCGCTCATCGAGCATTACATCGCCTGCTTCAATCGCCGCTTTGGGCGGAGGGTGCGCGGCGTGACTGAGGAGGCATTGGAGTGTCTGCTGGCATACGACTGGCCGGGGAATGTGAGGGAGTTGAAAAACTTGCTGGAGTCGGTCTACGCTGAGGGATCATCGCAGGAGATTTCACTGGCTGATCTTCCCCTGCAATTCCGGCTTCGGTGCAATGAACTGAAAGCGCTCGTGGGGAATGAGCGGGAACGCCTGTTGTGGGCGCTTTCCGCCACCAACTGGAACAAGAGCAAGGCTGCCGACAGGCTGCAGTGGTCGAGAATGACGCTGTACCGCAAGATGGCGAGGTACAACATTTCGCGAGCGGGATGAATTTCCGAGCCAGGGATCACGCAGGCCCCGGAGGTTTCTATGGACTTAGCAGCGGAAGGGAAGAAGATCAACTTTGGAGCGTGGTTCGGCGGTCTCGCAACGCTGGTGACCATCGTCGGCGGCGCTGTCGCGATCCAGCAGTATTACGCTCAGAATCCGGGCGACATCAGCGGGCAGTGGATTCTCGAAGATCAGGCGACGAAAACTTCGGACTCGCGTTACCAAAACATGAGGGTGAGGTATTTGGTCAATTTTGTGCAGAATGGAAATACTTTTACGGGAGTCGGTGAGAAAACCGGCGTGCAGGATGAAGGCAAGCCCATGGTCGAGCTGATAGGAACGGAGCGAACCCAAATCAAGATCAATGGAACCGTTTCGAGGTCGGCGATCCATGCGGACTTCCAGGATCATGGAAAACTTCGAACCAGTGACGGGGCGTTCGATCTTAAACTGAACAAAAGTGCCTGGACAGGGACCTTTAGCTGCGGAGCCGCCGACTCAAGCGGGACAAGTTTGCTGAAACGGCCTTAGCAGGCCGTGGTGCGAGTCTGAAACGCTAACAGCCAGCGCCTGAAGGCGCGTTGATTCTTGCGCCCTTTACGGCACGCATGAATGCGTGCCCTGATACGAATCGGACTTGCACCACAGGCGGTTAGACAACTTGTCGGCGGTTGACGGCAGTTTTACGAATCAGAATTCGGTAGTCCAGCACTCAAGGGACGTTGACCGTAAACTCACCCGGGCTGACGACCTGAATTACGCCTCCCCACATACACAACAGCGTGGAAGTATTGTCCAGCGTGGGATTGCTGGCCAGCAAGACAGTCGGTGCGCCGGGAGTCCAGGGAGTGGTGGTCACAGGGACGCATGGCATGGGCGTTAGTACACCGAGGGCGGCGGCCGTGGCAGTGGCGACCTCGGGATTTGCCGGAGACATGCACATGCCGAACGGCATGATATTTACCAGCGGCACGTTGTCCATAATATTGGCGTCGGGTTGCTCGGATGTGTTGACGCGATTGACGGGAAGCACGACCAGCGAACTGGGCGCCATTCCCATCATGCACTGAAGCGTTGCGCCGTTACAGACTTGTTGGGGCATTTTCGGCTCCTCGAATATTCGCGCCGCGGATTTACGGTCTTAGTTCCTGTGCTGCTGCAGCAGTTGCTTCAAATCGAGCAGGTGTTGCGCCGCCAGTTTTGCGTGCAGAAGATTGGCTTCCATCGGGTAAATGGAGCCATACTCGCCCTGTTTGTCGGTTGCGGGATACATGGCGTCCATGTAGGCATCGCGATAGGCAACCCAGGCTTGCTCCGCTGCTTTGATCTTTGCGGTCGCTTCCGGCTGCATTGATGTCTCAGAGAGAATTTCGTTATGGACCCTATTCAGTTCTGCATCGACCCGCGCAGCTTCTTTGCTCGCGCAGGCATTCATCTCCGATTGCGTGCGCGCTTTGAGGTTACATGCGCGGTACGCCGCGGAGGTCTGGGCAAAGCACGGAAACGAAGCCATGAAAAGCAAAACGCTCAGGGCTGTCAGGTTATTTCTATTTCGCGAATGCATGGATGTTGTTATTGACTCGATCGGCGCGGTTCTCACGAACCGTAATCTCCCTTCGTGAAGAGATTGAACTCGTCGGTGCGTCGTTTGGTTAGTCCGGGAACGACCTGGCCGTCGGCGTGATTCCAGTCGGTAAAGTTTTTTATCACGACCGTCTTTCCCGAGTTTATGTTGGCCAGCAAGATCGATTTACCGAAGTTATCCCCACCCAGGTTGAAGGTGAAATCGACCAGAGCATCGAACTGTGTCTGGGAAGGATTTCCCCTGACCTTACTGTTAACGTCATCCACAGCGGTCCTCGCGTCTTGAGCGAGAATCTGCAAAGCTTGTTCCTGGGTGACGCCGTTGCTGAAGTCCTCGCCTGGTTTGATTAGATGCCCGTAACCTATGGTGGGAAAACCGGCGCTGTCTTTGTAGACGGTGCTGCTGTAGCCTTCGTGGCGCTGGATAAATAAGAGGCCGCTGGGACTAAGGGATTTTTGGTCGCTCATGGTGTAAACATCCTCTGTTTCTAACGATGGTTCAGGACGTTGACATCGCGGCGTCCGAGTTGCCATCGGTTGGGCTGTACTCGCCCTTCGGGAGCGCTAAAGCTTTCTGCTGCGCCATTGAGACATACCGGAACTGTGCGTTCTAGGGCGTCCACGGGCCAAACTCTCGATCTTTTAGTGCTCCGTACACTTTAAGTTCATCGGTTTTTGTATCAAGCTCGACTTGGACGTAGGAAGCTCCGCGGCCGTGCCCGAGCCAACGAAACACTTCGACCGAAACACCGTTCTTTTCGATAGTCAGGGGCTTCTGAATGGGGTCCCCATTCAACTGATCGAGGTACTGCTCCGGGAATCCGAAGTGAAGGCAGAATTTGCGCGCCGCAGCGCGTGCACGCTCCAAGCGACTTCGCGCCTCGGCAGATCCGGCCTCTTTATCGCCCATCATGCTTACCTCCTCGACGCCCCGCGCATTCCCTATTTCTCTGCATAGCCTGGCAGGTTTGCTCCCCATGCGCACGCACAACATCAATACGAGAGCAAGACGCGGAGTCATGGTGTATGCACAGCAACTTGATTCGAGTGGTTCGACTCGCCTGCCACCCCGGCAGCGGTCACAAAGTACGCAAAATCCGTACCACCTGCCAGACCTGCCAGGTTGTCGGTGAACGCCACCGAACCGGCCGGCAAAGTCGCAATCCTGCTGAACGCCCCTCTACCTCGTCTGCGAAAAACACGGTACTCAGTGTCATTGCAAGCGTTATGCACCCAATTAAGATTGACATTCGTGGGACCGGTCGCTACGGCTGCCAAGCCAGTAGGAGCCAACGGACGGAACCGGGCCGCTATTTGGGCGACAAGCGTCGTATACATCGGATTACTTTGACCGTGCGCAAACAACTCGGAGCCACCTATCTCCGCGGCGTCCGCTGCCGCATGCTGCCCATTGATTGTGGCCTGGTTTGCTACAGCACCACCAGTTACCACCGCAGCCTCGGACATCGTGGCCGGATTTGTGTGATCGACGTTTACGTTATTCGCTGCTGCCTCGATGTTGGTCTCCGCCGTGCGCATGAAAGCCTCCCAAAACGGAGGTGAATAGAAGTGTGCCACATGAGCGTTTTCATGGGCGAGAGTAATCGTCGACGACCAAAAGGCGGCTCGGGGCGGTCCAGTCGCAACGCCCGGTGCCGGCGGGGTAAGGTCAGTAATCACCGCGCAATGGTTGGCGGCGGTGGCGTTGGCTGCGGCGCGAATGTCCGTGTTGCCGCCTCCGGTGATGCCCAGCAGGAACCTGTGATTGATGCGCTCCACCCGGAACACCCACTGATTTCCCACAACAAACGCCCGAATGCGGGCGACCGGGTTGTTGGTGCGGACATCGGTCAAACCGAAGGGTGCGAGGCCCGGGGGATTCCCGGGCTGCCGCGAGAAGCCCAGGGTGGCGAGCACGTTGGCGGGGGCCGCAACACCGTTGAGAACATGTACGGTTATCGTTTGTGCGCCCGGGTTTGCGGGCGTATCGGCAGTGAGGGTTACCGTGCGCGCCGACCCAGCCGACACACCGCGCTCCAGATTATTCGGACGTCCGCTGCCTCCTGTCCAGTTCACTCGCTGGCCCGCTGCGCTGGTGGTTGCGGTTACAATCACAGGCCCACCTCCTCGGGGCACCACAAAGTGATCAGGAGCCGCAGCTTCCGCTACAGCGCCCGCAACTCCCAGATTGGTTACAGCGCGCTGCAAGATGCTGGCGCTTCGGGAAATATTGGGTGCAGCGGTAGACCTTTTCACCGCAGCGCCTTCGCGCCGGTCCGTCAGGCTCTCTGCGTCTTGCTGGACTGTGGGCGTAAGTTCGTGGGCCAAAGAACGTCGGCCTTTATGAGGTCCCGGGCTGCAGATGCAACAATCCACGCGCTGAGTGGGATCCTCTTGCCCTTTTGGCCGGTCCGGTCGCTCAGTCGCCAGCATAGCTGTTCGTACGGCCGGATCAGGGCATATTCGGATTGCGCGATTCGGAAGTCTTTGTGCGTCCATGCCCGGCCGCTCATTTCTATGACCGGTGTACAGACCGCCCGATGCAGCCAGACGCAGCACCGCCTGATTGCCAAGCAGTTGTTGAAACTGCATGACCTTTTGAAGCGGAGGCGCCCCAGCAACGATGGCATACTTCTGATTTCTCTTCAAAGCGGCTTGCATAATTCTCATGGCACGCTGGAATTGCACGTCACACTCCCCAAATACTCCCGGTTAGCTGATTTGCCTGATCACTTCTAAATTATTAGTCTGGTGCGCTTGTCTCTACCCAAAGTCTTCTTGCAGGACAAAAACCCATTGCACTAAGTGAAGAATCCCGCGCAGGGCGACCGGAGAAAAAGTGGCGCTGGGTGCTTGTGATTGCCGGTCGGAAGCTCGGCCGGAAACATCGCACCACGATGTCCACCAGGAATTATTCCAATCCTCCCTGATCTTCCCCTTGTCGCATCAAGGCGCCCGCCTCCGCTTTCTTCATGAGGTGGTGCTTTTCCTTATCTTCCTCCTCCTTTGTATGCTTGCCTTCCACAGCTTCCGGCTGCAGTTGCAGCCCGTCGCTGGAGCGGCTGGCCATCATGTGGTGCTTGTGTTTCTCTTCTTCTTTCTCTTTTTCGCCCGCTCCCGACGGACCGGAATGTTCCTGCTCCATCACTGCGCGGGCGGTTTGCTCGGCTTCGACTTCGTGCGGATCACCGGGCTGACTGACGGACATGGCGCGGCGCACCTGGTCGCCCCCTTGCTGCACCACGTGGGTCAGTTCATGAGCAATGAGTTCGCGGCCGCTGGAACTCGCAGGCTGGTAAGCGCCACTGCGGAAGAAAATATCTTGCCCGGTGGTGAAGGCGCGGGCGCTGAGGGCGCGATTCAGTGAATCGGCTTGACCGTCCGTGTGGACGCGCACTCCGCCAAAGTCGGCGCCGAAAGAGGATTCCATCTGGTGGCGGACCCCGTGGTCCAGAACGGCGCCTCCGCCGCGCTCGGTTTGGATAGTGCGCTCGACGTCAGGCGAGACGTCGTTGTTGTTCGGATTGATGTTTTGACGCTCGACGTTCTCTTTCTCTTTGGCCAGCGCCACCACGCGCTCGACATACCGGTTTCCGTACTGCCTTTGGAGTTGAAGCAGGGAGCGGCTTGCGCGTGACGGTTGGAAGTCGGTAGAGCGGTTCAGGGTGGAGGCGTGGGCCTTTGCACAGGAGTCATCTCCCGCTCGGCAGGCGACGCGATCGATGGGATCGACGGAGCGCGCGGCGGATGTATCGGCGGATTCTGTTTGCTCTGTGTTCGAGCGGAGCAGGCTGCTGAGTGGCCCCGGGGTTGGATCGAAGTCTCGGTTAGGCATGGTGAACTCCTTATCGTGGTTGTATCCTCTGTCGATAACGATGACGCGATGGGCGTACAGTCCCACAGCGGCTTAGGCCGTGGTCAAGAAGTGATTACCGCAGCGTTGAAGAACTGCGCCACCAAGAGCCTCCTACAACAACTGATGTGAAAGATGTTCATATTCACCAAACTCACCCTCCATGACCACTTTGCCCATCTTCTGGTACTCCTGCCAGGTGGCGCGGATCAGATGCTTCATTCTGACGCAGCCGCCATCTTCAGCAGCGAGGAAAGCCGCCGAGAGCGCGATGTTGCGAATATTGCCGCCGCTGATTTCGAAGCGGCGCGCCATGAAATTTAAGTCGAGATCCTGTTGCGGCATGTTTTTCGGCCAGACGCGCTGCCAGATGGCTAGGCGCTGATCCACGTGCGGAAAAGGAAACTCGATGGTGAACTGAATGCGGCGAACAAAGGCGTCGTCCATATTTTTGCGCAGGTTGGTGGCGAGGATGACTGTTCCTTCGTACTCCTCCATGCGCTGCAGTAAATAGTTGATCTCGATGTTGGCATAGCGATCGTGCGAGTCGCGAACTTCGCTGCGCTTGCCGAAGAGGGCGTCGGCCTCGTCGAAAAACAAGACTGCATTGGAAGTCGCGGCTTCGGTGAATATGCGGGAGAGATTTTTCTCGGTCTCGCCGATGTATTTGCTGATGACCGAGGACAGGTCGATCTTGTAGAGGTCGAGTCCCAGTTCTCCTGCGATCACTTCGGCAGCCATGGTTTTGCCTGTGCCCGAAGGGCCGGCAAAGAGCAATCCCAGGCCCTTGCCGAGCGAGAGTTTGCGATCGAAACCCCACTCGTCATAAACGATGGAACGGAATTCGACGGCATTGCAGACTTCGCGCAGTTGGCGAATGGTGTCGGGCGGCAAGATGATGTCAGACCAGACATAATGTGGCTTGATTCTGGTGGCCAGAGCCGCGAGCTTGCGGTTGGATTGAAGGCGGCAGGCTTCGAGCAGGTCGGTCATATTGACCGATGCAGTTTGCGGATCACGGCGGCGGGCTAGGTTTTGCGCGGTTAGCGCGGCGTCGCGGATCTGGCCCCCAGAAAATCGGAACTTGTTCGCGAGTCCGGCCGGGTCGAGGTTTTCGTTTTGATGTTGCGCGATCTTTTCGATGGCCGTGTTCCAGAACAAGAGTCGTTCAGAATAGGCGGGAAGCGGAAATTCGATGCGGACAAACGGCGGCAGTTCGGGAATGTCGGAAGGTTCCCACACAGTTTCTCCAGCGAGAAAGACCACGCTTTTGCGCTCCTGCAGTTCCTGCAGCAGAAGAGTGAGTCGACCGCGCTGCTCCGGGGGGAGAAGCGAATCAAAACCATGCCAGTAGACGGCAGCACCCTGCAAGGCAGCTTCTCGCGTAACCAATTGGAGCATCGATGCGAAGTCGGATTCGGCGGAGGGCGCGTGCTCTACATTCATCACCAGAAGCTTTAATCCGGCTGATTCACAGAGCGCTGTAGCTGTGGAGCGCTTTCCGACACCGTACGGACCCTGGAAGTAGAGATTCAAGCCGCGATCGGCGTTGCAATGATTTTCGAAAAGAGCTTTGAGGCTGGTGAGCAAGTCGCCGGGGAGAATCAGTTCCCCGAGCGAAAGTCTAGGCTCAAGCAGAGAAATCTGGCGGGCCAGGCGCGCGTCGATCTCATCTCCTCCGAGAAGGTAATTGACGATGCGATCATCCAACTTGAGAGATCGGTTGAGAAGCGAAGTTTTAGGAAACGCCGTATCTTCAGATAGCGAGACCAGTTGACAGTTGAGCAGAGGCGAGGGCGGATTGAAACGATCGCGCGCGGCGAGTTTCGCTGAGAACGATGGGCACAACAGATTCAGCGCGAGATCGACGCTGGGGCGCTTGCGGGTGACATCGTCCTGCAGGTAGGCGTAGAGGCGCTCATAGCGTACATCCAGTTCGGTCGCGAGACACATCAACACGACGTCTACATCGAATGGGCTCAGGTGGAAGCGCTTGGCTAAGGCGACCAGGCGCAGGGGAATGTTCTGCTCGATGCTCGAGTTTGTTCGACCTTCGATTTGCGCCTCCAGCTCCATGAGACTTGCGTGAATATTTTCGTCCGTCGCGACGGATGGAGCGAGCGCCCAGTGCGGCATTCCCATCGGGCGGGCTAACAGGGAATCGACTTCCTGCTCGGAGATATATAGACCCTGGAATTCATCCTGTTGTTGCAGTTGGCGGGCGCGGCCGATCTGGATTTGAATCAAAAGGTCGATACGTTCAAGTTCGGCAAGAACGTGGGCGATAGAACTTGCGTAGGGTTCTGGGGCGGGCGCGGCATTGCCGCGAGACTTTGCGCCCGAGTTAGTTTCCGGCTTCAATGCGGGTTCGTGAATTGTAGTTTCCATCCGCCTTCCGCAACCGACACACTATTCAGCGATGGATCGTGGGCAATCGAGTTGCCAGTTCCCACACCCTTGGCCATGGGGTGTCTGGTGGAAATCTTTGGACTGGCAACAGTTTTCCAGCCCAACCGGTGTTACGGATATGGGTGCGACAGCGCTGTGTATCAAATTTCGTTTGCGTGTGACAGCGTTGTGACAGCTTCTGTTACGCCAGCCTGGGGGCCGATTACCGTACAAACGGCACTCTGCATTAGCCGGTGCTGAGTGGTTCTAAGCGAAGTGATTCAGTTCCGCCCCTTCGTTGCCGTCGCCGAGTCTGTATCACGACTGATACACGCAAGCCTCACAAGGCGGTTCTCTAGTGTTCTATTTCTGAAAAAATGCAGGTATTTCGCTAGCTGCATACGTCGGACGATTTGGTTGCGCGATTGCTGTACCGCGCAGGTGGATACTCGGGCTGCGACGTACGGCCGTGGATTTGAATCGAGGGCTCGCAGGTTGTTGATGGCTGATAAACGCTATGAGGGCGAGAATCCACCTCCAAGTGGCATTGAGGGAAAGTATGCCAACTATTTTCAGATCGGCCACAACGCCTTCGAATTTCTTCTGGATTTCGGACAGATGTATGCGGATGGAACCGAGGAGCATTTTCATACGCGAATCGTCACCGGTCCTTCGTACGCGAAGGAACTGTTGAAAGTTCTAAGCGAGTCGATTGCGCAATACGAGACGACGTTCGGACCGGTGAATCAGGAAGAGTGAGACCAGACAAGTAGGCAAGAGAAGACGCACCAATGATCGACGACTTGGACAGGACGGTGGAGGAATTGTTGAGGCGCGAACTGTCGCGCGCATTCCTGAAGCAAGTGGGAATCAGTTTTGCGGCGCCGGACAGCGATTTTCCACCCTCGGGCGTGATATTGCCGGCGGTCGATCTCTTCCTCTACGACATTCGCGAAAACATGGAATTGCGAAGCACCGGATGGATTGTTGAACACAGCGATGACGGCACGGCCACGAAAAGACGGAAGCCGGTTCGGGTGGACTGCTCCTACTTGATCACGGCGTGGGCGAGCGAGGGCTCAACCAGCCGCCCGTTTGATGAACATCTGCTGCTGAGCGAAGTGATGAAGGTATTGCTTCGCTATCCCGTGATCCCGGAAGTTTTGCTGCAGGGGGCGTTGCGCGGGCAGGAGCCACCGCTGCCCTCGAGCACGCTGCAGCCGGGGCGGTTGCAAAGCGTCTCGGAATTCTGGCAGGCGCTCGGTGGAAAGCCGAAGGCGGCGTTGAATTACACCGTGACCATCGGAATCGTGCCTGACAGACCAGTTGAGACCGAAGTTCCGGTCAGGGACAAGGCCCTGAACTTTCGCACGGAGGAGCTGGCATGAACGGCGACTGGCAGGTCGTCCGGCGAAGAGTAGCCATTGCGGGGTGCGTGGTGGATGCGGGCACGGGAAAGCCGCTCGCGTCGGCCGAAGTGAGGGTCGTCGCCATGCCGCAGACTTTTCAAAAATGGCTGCAGTTTGCCGCGCTGCCTTACGGCGAACGTTGGAGCAAGATGCTGGAAAGGCCGGACAGAACGCGGACTCGACCGGACGGGTTGTTCTATTTCATGGACGTGCCCGACGGTAAATATGGTTTACAAGCTGCAATGCCGGGCTCCGGAAGCCGCTTTGGCAAAGTGGAAGAGCCGGCCACTGTGTCTCGCGACGCCGAAGGAAATATAAAGATGGCATTCGTGAAGTTCGCGCTGCCGCCCACGCTTGTGAAAGGAAGAGTCGCGGGCGCAGGCCAGGAAGCGGGCGTTGCCCTGGCTCGAGTCAGAGTGAAGGGCAGCGGGGAACGCGGCTTCACCGACTCACAGGGACATTACATGGTGGCTGGCATCGAGCCTGGCAAGCGAACCTTGCTGGTGTCGGCGCAAGGCTACCGCACGGAGTCGCAAATATTCACGCTGAAAGAGCCTGGAGATTCGCAAACACTCGACTTCACGCTCAAGCGCGAGAACGGATGATCACTTCCGCGCGGATCAATGGAGGACAGCAGCATGAGCGCGAAGAAACCGAAAGACGGCGAAATGCCGGAAGAGTCCGAGCAGGACAACGTTTCGGAAAACCCTGAGGCTTCAGCGCAGGCAGATGCCCCGCAGAAAACCGCGGGAGCGAGACCGGATGCGGCACCAAAGCAGGAAATGCCGGCAAAGCCGGACTCGGCCGCGAAGCCACCGGAGCCGCCGCGGAAGACGGAGCCTGCCGCGAAGGCGGATACGAAGCCAGCAATCGACGCCAGGCCGCAAGCGAAACCAAAGCCAAAAGACGAGGCGGTAAAGGCGGAGGCGAAACCCGCAGAGCAGAAGAGCATGGCGCAAATTATGAAGTTCGATTTGAAAATTCGAAGGCGCCCGCGTTAAGAGCTGTGCGTGGGCGGGGGGTCATTCGCGCAAGGCTAGAGCGATTTCAATAAAGGAGCTATCAGAATGCCAGAATATTTGTCGCCGGGTGTATACGTCGAGGAAGTCCCATCCACTATTAAACCAATCGTCGGAGTAAGCACCAGCACCCCGGCGTTTGTCGGAATCGTGCCGGACAGTGTGGATATTCCAGAGGAGAATCCGGATTACGATCCGGATCCGGCGAAGGCAGCCGATCCCAACAATAAAAAGTTTCGAACCTGGAAATTTCCAGCTCCGCAAGCCGACCTCGACGCTGCCAAGCAGGCGCGCGACGGGATGGCCCAGCCGGGTGTAAAGCCGCCGCGTCCCAAAGACGGCACTCCGCTCAAGGATTTTCGGACCGCAAACGAAAAACTGGCGCTGGCTGCGCGCCGCTTTGCCGCGAGCGATCTGGCTTCCGAAGGTACGCCAATCCTGTGCACCACCTTCGGTGAATTCAAGCTGCACTTCGGGGATTTTTCTCTCAACGACGATCAGAGAAGGCTTGTCCATGGAGTCTATGGATTCTTCAACAACGGCGGCACGCGTTGTTATGTCATGCGCTACAAAGACATGAATGGCCTGAAAGCACCTACGGCGCTGGCCCCGCTGGAGGCCATTGACGAGATCTCCATGGTCGCGGCGCCGGGAATTATCGATGAAGTGGTGCAGGAAAATCTTATCGACCACTGCGAGAATCTGCACGATCGGGTGGCGATTCTGGATGCCCCGCCAAACCCGGACCAACTGGTGGTCGACGACATCAAGGTGATGACCAACACCGATTACGGCGCGCTGTATTTCCCCCGCATCAAGGTGTTCGACATCGTCACAGGGCTGACTCAGGCGGCGGGCCCCGACGTTGCCGACCTGGATGAGGGAGAGGTTTATATCAGCCCTAGCGGCCACATGGCCGGCATCTATGCGCGCGTGGATCACACGCGCGGCGTGCACAAAGCGCCCGCCAATGAGCCGGTGCATGGGGCGTTGGGGCTGGAGCATCAGATCAGCAAAGCGCTACAGGACGGGCTGAACCCGGACGGGATCAACTGCATTCGCCACATCAACGGCCAGATCACCGTCTGGGGCGCGCGCACCATCGGTGGCGACATCAATGCCGACTTGAAATACATCAGCACACGCCGCCTGCTCATCTTCATCGAGAAATCGATCGATCATGGAACCCAGTGGGTGGTGTTCGAACCGAACGATCGCTCCTTGTGGGCCAAGATCGAGCGCAACGTCGGCGCGTTCCTAACCACCGTTTGGCGCGATGGAGCCCTCTTCGGCAGCACGCCGCAGGAGGCTTTCTATGTGCGCTGCGATGACGAAACGAATCCGCCGGAAGAGCGCGATTTGGGGAAAGTGACCACCGAAATCGGCGTGGCGATTGTGAAGCCGGCAGAATTCGTGGTCTTCCGCGTACAGCAGTGGGCTGGACCGGCGCCGCAGTAAATAATCGGGCTGAGGTAAACGCGATATGGGCCGCAAGAGGGTGCGGCCCTACTCGCCGCTCACCTGATTGTTCGTTGACGTAAGTATCCGTGGTCGCAACGACTGGCACAGTAGAACGCCTTGTTAAGCGGGAAGGTTGCAATGAAGGCAAGCGCATCCGTACTCGACGCCAGGATGTACTCCAGCGAAAAATCGCCGGGAGTGTATCTGGAGGACCAGTTCAATCTCCCGCGAGGGCGAGGGTTCTCGACCGGCGTGCCTGCGTTTCTTGGCTTGATGAGGTCGGTGCCAACGGAATTTCCAGATGCAAAAGATCCGGAGAAAGCCAAGCAGCACCGCCGAGTCCCACGCATGCTGAGCCTCTGGTCCCAGTTCTCAATTCACGTCGGTAGACCGTATCAGGACTGCATGCTGGCCTACGCAGTGAGGGGATTTTTTGAAAACGGCGGCGCACGCTGCTACGTGATCATGCTGGATGACGAAAGCGAGCGGAGCCTGGAGGATGCCCTCGATACCGCCGCCTCTTTTCATACGATCGACCTGATTTGTCTGCCAGATGTTGTGAAGGATCGAAAGCAGAATTTCGAACGGCAGCAGATGGTGGTGAATCACTGCGAGAACACGGGCGACCGCCTCGCCATTCTCGACTCGTGGCGGGCGGAGAAAAAGGAAGGCGACGTCGAAACCGAGTCCAAGGAAGGTGTCGCCGAGCAATGGAGCAGCATTGATGGCACCAACGGCGCGCTGTACTACCCCTGGATCTGGGTGCGCGGAATCGACCATGGAAAAGTTATCGTTCCACCATGCGGTCATGTTGCCGGCGTGTACGCGAGAACGGATGCGAGCCAAGGAGTGCACAAAGCACCGGCCAACGAAGTGCTCGAGGGTGTACTGGAGTTGGAACGGCAGGTGACCCGTCAGGACCAGGATTTTCTCAATCCCAGAAGAGTGAACTGTCTGCGATCGTTCCCGGGGCGCGGCATACGAGTGTGGGGCGCGCGCACTTTGGCGGGACATGACGCGTGGACTTATGTGAATGTGCGCCGACTGTTTCTGACCGCGGTGCGCTGGATCAACTGGCACATGGCGGATGTGGTGTTCGAACCGAACGATGTAAGGCTGTGGGCAAGAATCGAGCGCGACCTGAATGCATACTTCGTCGATCTCTACCAGCGGGGAGCGCTAAAGGGTAGAGGCCCGCAGGAGGCGTTTTATGTGAAGTGCAACGAGGAGACAAATCCGCCGGAAGTGCGGGACCTGGGCCAGGTGATTACGGAAATCGGGCTGGCGCCGGCGAATCCCTACGAGTTTGTGGTGGTGCGCCTGATCCATGGCGCGAGTGGAGTGAGCATCTCGGGACCGATCAGGCCCGAACAAAACCTATAAGGAGGCAGGTGGAATTATGGCTACAGGGGATAGAAAAGATCCGTTCCGTGGTTTTAACTTCAAGCTCGAAATCGACGGGATCAGCCGCAACGGTTTTCGCGAATGCACCGGCTTGGACGCCAAGACCGCGCCGGTGGATTATCGCGAAGGCGTGGACAAGGGCAACGTTGCCCGCAAGCTGACTGGCCTGAACACGTATTCGAACATCACCCTGAAATGGGGTACGACGGACGACCATTCGCTCTGGGACTGGCGCAAGAAGACGATCGATGGAAAGACCGAGCGCAAGAATGGATCGATCGTGCTGATGGACGAGGCCGGCGAAGAGAAGACTCGCTGGAACTTTGTAGCAGGGTGGGCATCGGAGTGGACCGGACCGAGTTTCAACGCGACGGCGAACGAGGTTGGGATCGAAACTCTGGTGATTACTCATGAAGGAGCGACGAAGGCGTGAAGGTGCAAACTGAATTTCCGTTCACGCTGCCGCGGGGATACGTCGACGCCGAGGGGACTGTGCATCGCGAGGGCGTGATGCGGCTGGCGACGGCTTTCGACGAAGTCGCTCCGATGAAAGATCCGCGGGTGCAGACGAATCCCGGTTACCTGGTGATCATTTTGCTATCGCGCGTAATCACGCGCCTCGGGGAAGTGACGCACATTAATCCCAAGGTGATCGAGAGCCTGTTCTCGTCCGACCTGGCATTCCTGCAGGAGTTCTACCGGCGGATCAACGACAGCGGACAGAGCAATGTGGGCGTGACGTGTCCTCACTGCGAAGGCAAGTTCGAAGTGGAGATGAGCGCGGTGGGGGAATGATCGGCTACCCCTCGCAAGGTTTGTACGAGGAGGTAGCCTTCATCGCCTACTACCTGCACTGGCCGCACGAGCAGATCATGGGGCTCGACCATCTCGAGCGCCGGCGCTGGGTGGCAGAGGTGTCGCGAATTAACAAGCAGTTGAACGAAGCGGCCAAGGCGGAGAACTGATTTATGGCAACAGGCGATCGTCACGATCCCTACGGAAGTTTTAATTTTTCGGTGGAAATCAGCGGGCTGTTCGTTGCGGCGTTCAGCGAAGCTTCCGGGTTGCAGGCGGAACTTGAGGTAAACGAATATCGCGAGGGCGGCGTCAACGGTTATATGCACAAGCGGGCAGGGCCGGCGAAGTATCCCTCGAATTTGATTTTGAAAAAAGGCATTACCGACAACACAGAGTTGTGGACGTGGTACTCCAAAGTGCTGCAGGGCAAGATTGAGCGCAAATCTTTCGATGTAGTGCTGATGGATAGCGCGGGCTCGGAGCAGCGGCGATGGACATTCCAGAACGCTTATCCGGTGAAATGGGCGGGGCCGGATCTGAAGGCGCAAGGTTCGGAAGTGGCGATTGAGTCGATAGAGTTGGCGCACGAGGGACTGGTCTTTGGGAACGCCTCGGCTCCGGCAAAGGCTGCGGGCGGCGTCGGCGTGAGTGTTTCGGTGACGATCGAACCGCCGGAAATTGATTTTTCGGCTTCGCTGTCGATCGGGTGAAGCTTTGATCGGGCACGATTGGTTGGCGTAAACACAGGGACCTTCAGCGGCTATGCGGGACACTCCAGCACAGGGCGAGAACGGCGCGGGCGAGCAGCCAGAAAGACCGGCACAGGATGCTGGCCTGGGGCAACGAGTTTACGCTCAACATCTGACCTTCCCCTCGGTCTCCCCGGTTGGATCTGGAATCGCCAGCCGCTGGCGGTGGTTTGGCGCAGAGGAGCGTTTGCCTCTGGCGCGGACTATCTTGCACCGGATGGGCACAGGCCCGGGAAGCCGGCACGGTTTGCCGAGCCTGGAATGGTTGAGCGATTTTACTTCGGGTCGGGGTAAGGCGCCGCGCAGCATTGCGCGGGCTGTTGTGTCCCCTGAGAGATCGATCGCCGAGAGAACGATCGCTGCTGCTGACGCCGGTGCCGATCAGCAACCCTCGATATCGCTCTCCACGAGTTCAATTGCAGGTCGGGTTTTGCAGTCGAGGTACGAAAGTGGGACGCCTGCTGAAATCGCCACGACTGAGCTCTCAAGATCCCCCGATCCGTATGGCTCGATAGTGCCTTCGGCTCGAATTGTGCAGCGATCTACCGTGGGTCCGGCAGAGGCGCAAATGTTTCGTGCAGCTCACAAGGCCTCCAGAAGCTCTGGTGGTGTGCGGTCGACAGTTGTTGAGTCTGCGCCGCATCGGCTGAGCGGGAAATCTGAAACAAAAGCGGGCGAACCGCGCGCACAGAACGCCATTGATTCTTTTTCAGCGCCTTCCAGGCGCGGCGCCGAGTTTCCGGCCACCGACACTTTCGTTATCTCTCCAAATGCCAGCGGTGTGCGGTCGGCTATTTTCGAGTCTGCGCCACATCAGGTGACCGGGCGATCGGGAGCCTCATCCAGCGATGAACCTCACGGACGGAGCGCAGTAGATCGTTCCGCAGCACCTTCTGATGGGACGGACTTCGCGAGGGATTTGAAGGGAGAGGCCCGGACGGAAGCGCCGGCTTCCAGCGAGCGAAGCACAGCCGATAGTAGAGGGGGCACGCACGAGACCAGTGGACAGCAGCCGGGAAAAGTTGGGCCTGGATCAGTTGGGCCCTCTGCGTCACCTGCAGCGCCGACGTTCCTGGCTCCGCCAATCTTCCGTCGGACTCTGAAACAGCGAAATGGAAATAAAACGGAAGCGGACGTTTTTCCCTTTCCCGAAGCGCTTTCAGGAGATGTCCCACCTCATTCGCGATCCAGAGTGGAGCGAAGGGAAGAGTCCGAGGCGGGCGAAACCCAAAGTGGGAGCCAAACATCCGCGGCGCAGCGCGTGCCGGCAGATCGGGTGTCTTCTGCGAGCTCCGCACCACCACTATCGCGATCAAAAACTGGTGAGGCTGATGTGGCAACGAATCTCGCCGCACATGGAGAGCGAGACCTTCCTGGTCCACAACCCTCTTCCGCACCAGTGGTCAGCGGCACGGTAGAAACCGGATCTATCCCGGAACTCGTTCATGACTATAGCTTCCGCACGTCTGAAGCCGCCCCGTTAAACCAATCGATTACCACCAAACGTCAAAAAACTGCTTTCGAAACGAGTCTCACGGGTAAGGCGGAGACGTCATCAATCGACCGGTCAGCCGCACATGTCGTGGAAGATCTCCATTCGATTCAAGAAGCAAACCCCTCCGGAACGGCAAATATTGGAACAATGCGCGCTCAAACTCCAGCTGATGGTCTGCCACCGGCGAGCTTAATCGTCCAGCCCATATACTCAACCGCCGGGATGCAGGAAATCAACTCTTTCGTACAGCGCACAAACGCGACGGTCGCAACGAGGAAAGGGCACGACGAACCGTTCGACGCGGGAAACAGCGATGCTCCGATCTCTACGCAGGGTTCTTTGAGCCTTGAATATCCCGCGGTGTCGGGTTCACCAGGTGGCGCAAATAAATCGCCGATGGAATTTGCGCATCCCCAGCCCTCAATCCATGGGGATATCGAACCTGAAGTTAGGCGTGGGATGACTGTCGGCCGATCGTCCGGCCAGTCAGGGATCGCGCCAGTTAATAGCTCACACTTACCGGTCACGTTCGATCGTCAGAGAAGCGTCAACCCTCGACACGAGCCCAGCGCGGCCCATCTCAACCAGCGAACGATTCATCGCGAAAACTTCATAGGATTGACTTCCACGTCTTCCGCTGCGGTTGACTCTGCAAAGACTCAATTGCCGGGCACGCCTGCCGGCCCAACAACTGAACTGACAGCAACATATTCCGCCGGGATTGCGCCGAGAACGATTGAGCACACGGTGATTCCTGCTGAAACCGTTAAGACGGGCCTGATCATCCCAGTCCTCCGCAATCGTGTGGCGAGTTCCGGTGTACAGAGCGAACGCGGAGCCGACGAAGAAAACGCCGAGGCTTCCAATGGTTCCCCAATTTCTTTAACGGCGATCACCGGCGAGATTGTGGATCCCTCGCGCAACTCGACCCCGAGCATGCTCAGAGCAGAGCGGTCTGTAGCAAGAACCTTTGATGCAGGGTTGCACCGGCAGACTACATTGCCCGCCGGCTTGGCGCAAGTAAAGGCAGGGTCGCGCGGGTCGGGCGCCTCTTCAACGTTCGAAATTGTCCATCGATCATCAGTGTCCGACGTGGCGACAGGTTCACACGCACGCTCCCTGCTTACCCATCGCACCATCCCCCTGGTCGACCGGCTGAAGAGGGCGCCGGATTCTGGTGCAGTTGGGGCTTCGCCTTCGCTCAGAGTTTCGGATTCCCAACCTCTTGTGGCCAGGGCCGTGGTTTCTGCACCCGCGGTTCCTGCTCCAACCCTACCTACCGCATCGAGCCAGTCAGGCAGTACGCCTCAAGGTCTGAAAAGGGCTGAGATCGCTGTGTTGGCGAATCGTGTTTACGAATTGCTCGTACGCCGGCTGGCAAGCGAGCGGGAGCGCAGAGGACAATGAACACGGGACGCCAGGTGATTTCAATTACTCCGGCCGGAAGACCGAAAATCAAAGCCCTGTTTAATCCGACCGAGTACACGCTTGCCAAGGCTAACCAAATCGCCGAGGCGGCGGTGCCAGGGCTGGAAGCGCCGATTCTGCAATACATCCACGGCAACACACGAACGCTGGATATGGATCTCTATTTCGATACTTATGAAGAAGGGACCGACGTCCGCAACGCGACCAACCCGGTTTATCACCTTCTCTGGATTGATCCGGGAACGCACGCTCCGCCGATCTGCGACCTCAAGTGGGGAAGCTTCACGTTTCACTGTGTCGTCGATCACGTCAGCGGCAGGTTCACTTTGTTTCTGCCGGACGGCACGCCGGTTCGGGCGACGTTGAGCGTGACCTTCAAGGAATTCATCGATATCGATGCGTTGGTGAAAGTGCAGCCGACGCAGTCGGCAGACCACCGGAAGACGCGGGTGGTGAAATTCGGCGATCGCATCGACAACATCGCAAACGAGGAATACGGCGATCCCGCCAAGTGGCGGCCGATCGCTGAAGCCAACGATATGGACGATCCGGACCAACTCGAACCGGGACACGTGCTGGTTATTCCGGCCTTGGTGTAGTGAGGAAATCGTGACGAACTACTTTGCACCTGCGTTTCACATCACGGTGAACGGATCGCGGCTTGAGGCGGACGTTTCGTACGAAATCGAGCAGGTGGAGGTGGTGAGCAAGCCGGATACGATGGACACCTTCAGTTTCACCATTGCGAATCCGATGCCGAAGATGCGATGGACGCATACGCCGGATGCCGATCTGTTCCGCGAAGGCCATGCCGTGGTCATCTCCATGGGCTATGTCGACGATCTGCAGTTGATGATCGAGGGAGAGATCACCGAGATAAGCCCTTCGTTCCCGGCGGGCGACATTCCGACCGTGCAAATAGACGGGCGCAATTTGCTTCACCGCCTGCACGGAAGCAATAACACGCGAACGTTTCAAGGCGTTTCGGACAAGGACATCGCCGAGCAGATCGGACAGAAGCTGAATTTGCAGGTGGAAGCGGACGATCCGGGAGTGCAATACGACTATGTGATCCAGCCGGGGCAGACGGATTTGGAGTTTTTGCGGCAGCGCGCGGAGAAGATTCACTTCCAACTCTTGGTGGAAGGCAAGAAATTGATCTTTCGCAAATCGCAGGAAGCCACGCCGAAGACTTACACGCTGGTGTGGGCGCAGGCGCAGATGACGGCGGCGGCTACCGGTTCGAACATCCTGCCGCTCACTACGTTCAGCCTCAAGATGAACGCGACCGCGCCGCCTACGAAGGTGCAAACCCGAGCGTGGGATCCGACGACGAAGCAGGCGTTGGTTTCAAATGCAACATCATCGGACCAGTGTTCGAAGATGAATGGAACGCAGGCGGCCGGAGAAGTGCCATCGAACGCCTTTGCCGGCGCCGACCGAACCCTGGTTCAAACTACGACTCCGTTCGCCACGCAGGCAGAGGTAGATGAACACAACAAGGCCACGTACAACAACAAGGCGATGGGATTGGTGACGGGAACCGCAGAGACGATCGGGGTACCCGATTTGCGGGCAGGTACGGTGATCCAGATGTTGGGCGTGGGGCCACGCTTCGAAGGCTATTACCTGATCGACCAGGCAACACACACGATCGGCGGAGATGGATACAAGACCAGTCTGAATTTAAGAAGGAATGCAGTGTCATGAGTACAAGCCTGATCGATTTGCTGACGCCGAAAGGGACGATGAATGAGCCGGGGCGCTACTTCGGCGTGGTGATTGGCATCGTCACCAACAATCAGGACACGGGCGGCATGGCACGCGTGAAGGTGAAATTTCCCTGGCTCTCGGACGACAACGAGAGTTGGTGGGCGCGCATTGCGGTGCCCATGGGAGGCAACGGGCGCGGCACTTATTTTCTGCCGGAGGTCGATGACGAGGTGCTGGTGGCGTTTGAGCACGGCGATATGAGGTCGCCCTATGTGGTGGGCGCGCTGTGGAATGGCAAGGATGCTCCGCCCACGACAAACAGCGATGGGCAGAACAACATTCGCGTGATCCATTCGCGCAGCGGGCATTTGATTCGGCTGGATGACACCGACGGCAACGAAAAAATCGAAGTCATCGACAAGACCGGGGGCAACAAGATCACGATTCAGAGTTCGGACAATAGCATTGATATGGAGTGCACAGGAAAGATGACGCTGCATGCGAGCGCGGGCATCGAGATCACATCCGATGCGGACATCAAGATCACCGCCAACGCAACCATGGATATTGAATCGCAGGCGCCCATGACGATAAAGGGTGCGATGGTGAGCATTAACTGAACGAGCATCAACTGACCTCAGGAGCTTTTGCTATGCTCGCGGATTTTCTGGGTAAAGGATGGAACTTCCCAGTACAGCACGGCGGAGGGCATGCGATTGCGATAAGCCCTGGGGAAGAGAGCATCCAGCAGTCCATCTGGATTATTTTGGCGACGGCTCCGGGCGAGCGGGTGATGCGCCCGGATTTTGGATGCGGTTTGCACCATTTGGTGTTCGCAGTGAATGAGGCGGAAACTTTGGGCGAGGTGAAGAAACAAGTGCGTGACGCCTTGGTGAAGTGGGAGCCGCGCATCGACGTGCTGGATGTGGACACGGAAGTGCGGGGACGAGGTGAGGTGCTGTTGATCAATGTTCACTACCGGGTTCGTACGACCAACAACTTTTTCAACCTGGTTTATCCGTTTTATTTAGGGGTGGGTTCATAACGATGATTCAAGCACCAAACGTCGACGAGCGTACTGCACGAGAGATTTCGGCAGACGTGCGCGAGTTATTGTCGTCCGTACGCTGGCCCGAGGACGAACAGAAGGGTGCATTCGACTCGGCTTTGATTCATGTGTTTGCGCGCTTCTCCGAACTCATTATTCATCGCCTAAACCAGGCGCCGGAAAAGAATTTCCTGGCGTTTCTCGACCTGCTGGGAGTTTCGCAGTTGCCCATGCAGGCAGCGCGGGTGCCGATCACTTTCTCGATCGCGGCCGGAAGTACAAGCTGCGTGCGGGTGCCGGCAGGAACACAGATTGCGGCCGCGCCGAGCGAAGGAGAGAAGAAGCCGGTGATTTTCGAAACCGAGCGGGAACTGGTAGTGACTCCCGCGAGATTGGATTCGCTTTTGGTCAAGTTCGGCTCGTGTGATAGATACAAAGATCTCGGGCCGGTTCTGCTTTTGCCTTCCGGTCCGGACGGTACGTCAAACGCCGTTACGTTGTCGTCCGCGAATGCTCTATTGATTCCGCATGTTTTGTACATTGCGCTTCCGGTGAGCGCATCCTGGCCGAAAATCGATAGGCTGCGGGTGCGATTTGCATTCGAGGGCGGTGGAAATCAAGTGGAGGGTCGCGTGTTGCAGTGGGAGATGCCGACTGCCGATGACCCACCACGAGTATTTGCTGGCGCGGCGAAACTTTCGGGTGGCGCGATCCCCGCGCTCCAAGTTGGTGCAAATGTCGTGCTCATTCCGCAGGAAGATAGTACGGGGAATCTCGCTCAGAGTGGCGACATTGTATTTGCTAATCCGCCCGTAGGCGCTCCAGTTGCCTTGAATGGAATCAGCGGATACTGGGTAGGCTGCCGGTTGATGACGCCAATCACACGTAGCGAAGAGCCTGTGGCCGGCATGGTTCGTGCGTCACAACTGCCCACCGTAAAACAGATTACGTGCCAAATGGAGCTGGCGAGGCAAGGGCTCGGGTTAGAACAAGCCTTCTACAACGCGCAGAAGCTCGACTTGAGCAAAGATTTCTTTCCCTTCGGCGAGAGGCCGAAGTTCGGCGATGTGCTTTATCTCGGAAGCCGCGAAGTGTTTTCCGACCCGGATGCGCAGATTACATTGCACGTCGAAATGACAAAACCGGCCGTGGCTGAGGCAGATGCTGCGATTCTGGCGAATCCGAAACCGCAACTCAGCTGGGAGTTCTGGAACGGACAAGAGTGGGCAACGCTGGGCCGAAGCGGTCGCCTATCGCGCGTGGGCGACTCGGGCAGCAACGATGCCGCAACCGAGTTCGCTGACGGAACCCAGTCGCTTACCAGCGACGGAGATGTGAAATTCCGGTTCAACAGTCCTCCGCAGGAATTGAACGTTAACGGGCAAAAGGGGTACTGGGTTCGGGTGCGGATCGCATCGGGAAACTATGGCGAGGAAGTACATTTTCAATCGGATCCGGCGGCGCCGTCAGGGTTGGTGGCGAAGCCTTCGACGCTGGCGCCGCCGTCCATCAAGTCGATCAAGATCGACTACGTAGTGAAGAAAGAAGCGCCGCCGACTGCTGTTCTCACCTATAACGATTTTGCGTATGCTCGAGCAGATT